>Ga0160429_1000102_pt1 | contig 108446 bp, 112 predicted proteins | sample SolpanmetagenomR_FD_108199 | JGI IMG/M metagenome (GOLD analysis project Ga0160429, IMG submission 108199) | Solar panel surface microbial communities from Lawrence Berkeley National Laboratory, California, USA - R | ecosystem: Engineered > Built environment > Solar panel > Unclassified ...
TGGCGAAGGAGAGGGCGACGTTGGTGAGGACGAAGTTGACGTTTGTGGTGGAAATGTCGCGGATGACGACGCGAGGACCGGGCGCGTCTAGCATGTTGGTGTCGTAGTCCATGGTGGGTGGTATTCGCGCTCAGGTTGAAGAGAGGAGGAGGAGGAGAGGGGTAGTGTTAGATCAATCGCTGGATGTCGCAAAGGATTGGAGGGAGTATGTGTGTGGTGTGCAGGATCGGGTGGTATCTGAGCGAAATGGTTGGCAAGACTTGGTCGAGGAGATTGAAGTGTTGTGGTGTGTTGTAGACTGATTGAAGGTGAATGTGGTCGTTTGAAGATCAAAGAGTGTGATCCTTGGCGATCTATTCTATGAACTGACTCGAAAGTGACGAATTGTTCTCTGAGCTTCGAGAATTATTTCAAAAAGCCATACAACCTCCATCACAAGACGCTCCAGTAACATACAAGCGCTGCCTATATTCCAACCTGCTTCGTTGATACCGCCACACGCTACCACCACAATGAGAACATCCATCCTCCGACAGGCACGACTAGCAGGCCAGGCTATTTCGCATAAAAGACCAAGCCCAATCGCATCACAACCACATCACTTCCCTGCCACATTCTCAGGACCTGTACGATCACGAATAGCAACGAGATGGTATTCTGACGAGAAGGCAAAGGACGAAAGTTTGGGCGCAAGTGGCAACACGGGTGAAGAGCCTACGGTGCAAGGAGGTTCCCAAGGAGCTGCTGATGCAACGGCAAATCCTCTACAGAAAGACTTGGATGCCGCAAAGAAAGACGTGATTGATCTCAAGGTGAGCTAGCCATTCCAATGGGTTACCAAACGCCATACTCATATCTCGATCAGGACAAGTACGTTCGTCAAGTGGCGGAATACCGCAACTTACAAGAGCGCACTCGAAGAGAAGTCCAGGCAGCAAAGGACTTCGCATTGCAAAGATTCGCAAAAGACCTCATCGAGTCAATTGACACCTTCGACCTTGCGCTTGGTGCCGTACCAGCAGAAAAGATTGCAAAGGCTGCGGAAGGAGCAGACGATGTGAACAAGGACCTGCGAGAGCTACATGGTGGTCTGAAGATGACCGAGACAGTGCTGATAAATACGTTGAAGAAGCATGGCTTGGAACGTTTCGACCCGAGTGTTGCTGGAGAGAAATTCAACCCAAATATCCACGAAGCAGTATTCCAGACACCACAGCCTGACAAGGAAGATGGATCGTGCTTCTACACTACCCAGAAGGGATTCACACTTAACGGCAGAGTGCTAAGGGTAAGTCGGAGGATGTGCCCAAAGAATTCAGCAAGGTGCTAACAGGACGTGTAGGCTGCCAAGGTTGGTGTCGTGAAGAACTCATAGATTCCATGACCACCGCAGAGCTTGGTAATTTGACGCCATATTTGACGACATCAGCATCTGAGACGAACTGGTAGTACTCGAGAGTATATTGTATTATAGCATTTTCTCCTCCTCTCCACCTAGCATCATTGGGAGTTTTAGCGCCACAGAATAATGTACAGTCTGCCCTGGATGGCAAACCACACATACCTACTCCATATAGCTTCTAGAAGTCATGTGTATCCATTGACAAGTGCATGATTGTATCCTTGCTATGAATCCAACACATCCATATGTAATGTGTTTTTCCCAAGGCAAAAGGGGCTCGGAGCTCACTCCATATCCTTCTTTGGTGCGCGGAAAATCTTCCACTCTTACGCCCACGATCTCAAGTCTCTGTTGGATCACCAACAACTTCCGTCCAGTCAACTTCTACGTCGTCGAACACACACCTTCACGATGCCTGTACGTACTAGTCCTTGTCGCTGGTCGTCACACCACTTATACAGGTCGGCATGCTGATTTTCCTCGATACCATAGTCCCAAAAGACCTTCCGCACCAAGATGAAGCTGGCTAAGGCCCAGAAGCAAAACCGCCCTATCCCTCAATGGATTCGTCTACGAACAAACAACACCATCCGGTATGCTCAGAACCCCACCAACGATCGAAGAAAAGACGATATATTGCCAGTGGAGAGGATGAAAGAAGAAGCACAATTGCGGCAGTGGTAGAAAACTCAGACTGACAGCGATTTCTTCCTACAGCTACAACGCAAAGAGAAGGCATTGGCGCAAGACCAAGCTCAACATCTAGACGACTCACCCCCTCACGACTGCGAAAAATCGGATGGAGTGGACGATGGATGATTGAGTTGGGGATGATGGAGGAGGATCGAGCAGAGTTGAGGCAGAGATTATGATGAATATGGCCAAAAATTGGCTGGACGAAGTTCGATGCATGGAGGAATCGGATGCGATTGCGGAGGATTCCGTATGTTGAGAGAACTATCAAGACTCAAAAATTATGCCAATGGAATACTTGAGCTCGGTCTATGCTCTATCATCCAAGTCGTTATTTCCTCACTACTTATGCTGGTGTGACTCAGTTCGCCAGTGTAGGCTCAGTCGGTACCATTTGCTTCTTCAGGCTCGTCTTTTCGTCTTAACGCCAAATGCCACTTTGGTGCCTGGAGTTTTGTCAGCACGTTTGCACAATACCAGCTAACCATAGTTTCTCACCTCTTCAGTATCGACCACAAGACACCGCTCCTCGCCCTTTCCGCAAATATCCCACATCTTCACCTCTCCTCCACTTGCTTGCATAACCGTACTCGTTCCAGCATAACACACCTCTCCCTCCACACCGCACCTATTAGCCATCACCAATATCGTCCCCTCACCCTCTGCTTCAATTAATGGTCCAAAACGCTCTACCCAATACGACAACGTCTTGAGATCAGGATTGTTTGCATCCTCTCCCTGGACATCTTCAGCTCGAAGCTCCTGACTCAACCAAGCCATGCTCAAGATATTAAGCTTACTCTGATTCGCCAGAACGTGATTCGCAAACTCGTACGCCGCCCAGGGTGCCGTAAAATTGTACGGGTTGATGTCCATACAAATCCCCATTGTGACTCTCGTCTCACCTTGTTCTGTCCCGCCACGTGACCACGGCAAAGGTAGTGCGCCGGCGTGAAATCCCGTGCCTTCCTTTGCCCATGTGGCGTCGGTGTAGTAGAGGAACGATTTACGGTAGTGTGCTACGATCTGCCCGTTGGGTGCTACCGTGACGGCGGAATTGTAGTTGGAGCCGGGCGACACTAGACCGGCGTGGTTGGAGGCGAAGAGTGTAGAGGAGGATGTTGTATTGGTTGGTAGATCGTCCGCGGGCAGGCAGACTTCGGGGTAGCCGATTGTTACGAGGCATTTGAGACGTCTGGAGGTAGTGATAGCCCATTGTGTGGATGGGCCGGAAGCTGTGGGTTCGAGGAAGGGTGTTATTGCGGCGAGAGAGGGGAAGTTGTAGCCTGAGTGGTGTTAGTCTAATGTCCCTGTTTCCTACCCCAGTTCAGATGTCGATGTCCGATTTCGATACTACTAGTGTGAGGAGTTCTGGAGTACTTTGGAATTAGCTAGACGGCCTCCACCTTGCCGTTCTCGTAATGAGGTAGAGCTCAGGATAGGTGCCTATCAAAGTACGAATCCAGCTAATTTCTAGGTTGTAAAGAGTGCTGGTGATGTACTCAATTTTGAAATGGGGTAGGTTATGTGATAGGAGATTGGTTTACCTGTAAGAGCTAGTTCTGGCAGTACAAGCAGGTCTAGGTGTTCTAGTGGCTGTTGTGATAATATGGCATTTGCTCGAGCAATGTTGCCTTTGAGATCACCGAGTTTGGGCGCGAATTGCAAGCATGCTATCTTCATATTGTCCTTTAAGGGGAAGTCTTTCTCATGTGGTATCTAGAGCAGCTTGTTTAAGGTGTCACATCTCGTATAAAACGATTCTGTCAATCACACAGGATCACTCCAAGCTGCTAAGGCAATGGTTTTTAAGAATGTATGACTTTGGTAGTTTGGCAAGGTAGGCGATGGAGCCTGGAGGCCACCTGAGTCATGATGCTGTTTCAGATTGGTTTCCGACAACGTCATGTCTGTTTCACCAAACTCAGTCTCGAGGACTAGAAAGAGGAGGCACTGGTACACAGAATGGCAGGACGACGTCTGCTCGATGCCGCACTAGTCTTTAGCGCAACACGCGCAGTCGCTCGTCAACACTTCCGTATTCGAGGCGAACAGCTAGACGTCTGGAGTAGGACTTCCACCTTGGCAAAAACACTAGGACTACGCAGGGTCAATGCAGCAGACATACAGCCTTCACAACCTCCTCAGCATTACAACGTAATCCAAACCCAACGAGTCGATCATACAGAAAGTATCCCAAGCCAGGAGAGTGTAGTGCCAAGCGCTGAAGGAGCTCAAGTGCGGGAGGGCATTAAGCAAGACCATCATTATGAGAGAGACGAACAGAATGCCACGAAAGAGCCGGTGCATGAGGAGGAGCTAGCCATAAAGCAAGAGAAGCCTGCAAATATACCTACACCAGATGGAACATTACCACCAAAAGATGTGCCAGTAGCGACAACATCCGCGAAGCCAGTCAATGCAGATGTGGCACAGCAGAGGACAGATGCACAGCCAAAGCAGGAGATTGTGTCCGAAGATGCTTCTGCACAGAAAGCCATACCAACGCACGAAGCTGTGCCAGAGCAGGATAAAGTACCCGAGGGCATCAACACGGATGTGTTTCACAGTCCTCGGATTGCTAAGATGCTTGGAGGAAGGACTATTGATGGTAGAAGGATGGGTGAGTTACGGTTAAGGGAAGCTGCAGCGTCACAAAGTCAAGACAAAGGCATCAACAAGGATACCTTCAATCTACGAAACACACAGACTGTTGAGCCGGTGCTAGAACCCGTCAAGACCAGCACGTCTACTTCAGCGCCACAAGTGACCACAGAGACGACAGCGCAAACATCACCAACGAAAGAGGAGTTGCAAGACTTCGCAGCGTCTCTGGCTTCAGATGCTACTGGAGCAGCAGGTCCAGACGCAACAGCAGAGGTGAGTCTTCCTGCCCTAGACTATAACCCAAGGCCCACAAGCTGATCAAACTGACAGTACCACTTCAGGCTAGCCAGGGCTTGGAAGCTTCATCTTCTGCTAAGCCCTACGAAATGCGGGAATCACGGGTACCATCTTCTCGATTCGGTCGCCTATGGCAATATGGTGGTCTGGCTACGAGCATGGCGTTCGGCGCTGTCGGAGAGACTTTCCGTCGCGCAACAGGGAGTGGTGGGAGTGGCTCACTGATGCTCAGCGAGCAGAACATGGAAAGGCTTGTGGCCAAGCTGTCGCGGATGAGAGGTGCAGCTTTGAAACTAGGACAAATGATGAGTTTTCAAGGTCAGCCAAACAACTCTCATAAACACAACATCAACAATCAAAACTAACAACCCAACCCAAGACTCCAAAATGCTACCAGCACCCATCGCCGAAGTCCTCCGCCGCGTCCAAGACAACGCGGACTACATGCCCATCTCCCAACGCAACAGCGTCCTCTCCACTAATCTCGGCTCAGATTGGTCCACCCTCTTCACCTCCATCTCCGACAAGCCCATAGCAGCCGCCTCAATCGGCCAAGTCCACCGCGCCACTCTCTCCTCAACCTCTACACCCGTCGCCGTAAAAATCCAATATCCCGGCGTCGCAACCTCAATCTCCTCCGACCTCTCCAACCTCTCCATCCTGCTAACCGCCTCTCGTCTCCTCCCCAAAGGTCTCTACTTAGACAAAACAATCGCAAACGCCCGCACCGAACTCGCCTGGGAATGCGACTACACGCGCGAAGCCGAATGTCAAACCCGTTTCCGCAACCTGCTCGCCTCCGAAACCGACATCTTCACCGTGCCCATGGTGTTCGCCGAAGCAAGCGGTCCAACCGTCCTCACAGCCGAATTCATGACCGGCACCGGCGTCACTAAACCCAGCTTGAACCTAACACAGCCCGAACGCGACCACATCGGCACGCACATCCTGCGCTTGTGTCTGCGCGAACTAACCGAGTTCAAATTCATGCAGACGGATCCGAACTGGACGAATTTCCTGTGGAACCGCGACGCGCATAAGATCGAATTGCTCGACTTCGGAGCATCAAGGGACTTTCCGGATGAATTCGTCGATCCGTACATTAACATTTTGATCGCGGCGAGCAAAGGCGATAGCAAAACAATCGCCGAGCTGAGTGTGCAATTGGGCTATTTGACTGGCCACGAGAGCAACGCGATGACTGAAGCGCATGTGACGAGTGTGTTGACGTTGGCGGAGCCGTTTGGAAGAGATGCGCCGGAGGTGTATGATTTCAGAGATCAGACTATTACGGATCGAGTGAGGGGGTTGATTCCGGTGATGGTGAGGGAGAGGCTGACGCCGCCGCCGGAGGAGACGTATAGTTTGCATCGGAAGTTGAGTGGAGCGTTTTTGATGCTGGCTAAGTTGGGTAGCAGGGTGAGGTGTAGAGAGTTGTTTGAAAATGCGGTGGGGAAGTGGGAGGAGGGGAAGAAGTTGAAGAACTGAGCGTGTCATAAGGGTGGCAAGCTTCTTATATGGAAGATGAGTAGGCTCTCTGTGTGTAAGAAGAGTTTTCTTGATTGTGCTTAGCTTTCGTTATAGCTTAGCTAAGTATACAATGTCATTAGAGAGGTTTGAGTCCTCCTACTATTCAGTAGATGTTGTTCGACCTCATGTCCTGTTGTTTCGAGGAGAGGTCATCCTTTGTGCAGTTGCACTTCCAGACCGACCCTTTCGCCATAAACCCAAGAAAGAAAGCAAGAAAAACAAGGCAAGAAAAGAAAATAACCGCAAGAAAAGAACGCAACAACATGCAACAGAAGAAAACAAGAAAAGCAATGCAAGAAGAGAAAGCAAGTAGGAACAAGACAAGAAGAAAAAAGCAAGAAAAGCACGTAGAAACAAGCCACCAACGCCAAAATTCCCATCATCAATCATGCCTGGACAGAGTAATATCTCAGACAGTCATCTTCTTTCCTTCCCCCGCCGCCTTCGCAACATCATCATTCGCAATCCTATCAATCAAATCCTGCTTAATTCCAGAACAATTCAGCTTCCGCTCCACCAGTAGCCTCTTCAACGCGTCCATGCTCTTCATCGAGTCGTCCCTGGTCAGATTCTGCAATAAGACTTCCTTCTTCCCTGACACGCCTAGTCCTCTGTTGCGGGACAGCACGCGGAGCTGAGGGACGGTCATGGTCGCTCGAATTGAACCTTGGTTGGTCGGGGTCGTAAGCAACGAGGAAGTGCTCGGTTTGGGTTTGGCTGCGGTTGATTTGGGCTTGCTGGGGGCCTTCGAGACTGCGGAAGAGGGAGCTGAGGGTGCGTTGGCCTTTGTTTTTGCTGACTTGCTTTTTGGCGTCGTCGGCTTCTTGGCAGTAGGTGTTATGGTGGCCCTCGTGCTTATCTTCTTCTTGTTGTTAGTGGAAGGTGTAGTTGACAAAGTAGTGTTAGGCGACGTGCTTGTGGTAATCTTCTTGATCTCTTCCATCATACCCTTGTTCATGATGGTGGTGGCCAATGCCTCTGATGCGAGGGCAAACACTTTGTCTTTCGATGCCTGAGCACTCTCTTGGGCTTTGCTTAGCTTAGCCAACAACTTGGCATGCACCTTTGCTGCTTTCTCCTCCTCCTTGGCCTTTTCTTTCGCCGCTTTTGATTCTTCTGCGGTCAGTCTCTTCCGGTCAAGCTCCTGTTGCTTTTTCTTCTTGAGGAGCTCCTCTTTCTTGAGCTTTGCAGCTCGAACACGCTCACGCTCTGCTTTTGCTGCATCTTTCTTCGCCTGCTCAGTTGCTTTCTCAGCATTTCTCTCGGCCCTTTCCTCCTCCTTCTCCGCTCTAGCTTCTCTCTTGATCCTGTCTTCCTCGTCCTTGATTCTTTGTCTCTCCCTCTTAGGACGATCGGCTTCTTCAGCAGCAGCTAGACGATCAGCTCTGCGCTTCTCAATCTGCTGTAAAGCTTGAGCACGACGTGCTTCTTGGTTTTGATTGGAATCTTTTTCGAATGGAACAATGGCAGTACCGTTAGCACGAGCCTCATCTCGGTCTTGACAAGCTTTTTTTGAATACTTGTCCTTGCTCAGCTTTCCATTTACACGCTTTGAGACTTCTCTCCACCACTTGGTCTCGAGAATGTCACGCTGGCGCTGATACCAAGTCTGAAGCTCTTCCTTAGATTCGTCTAAAGCAATATCCTACATGACTTTAGCAAAGAGGACGACTTGGCATCGTATAGTGATAGTACCTACGTCTTGCTCGTGGAAATCACTAAACTCCTCTTCCATTCTCTGCTCCAGATGCTCCTCCATCTTAAGAAGAATTCTTGAATAGCGCGTGGCGATAGTCTTCACCGAATACTTGGTACGACCTTCGTCAATGAGACGTTGAGCAACGGTTTCATCCTTCCGGCCACCACGCTTCATGCTGTAGATGATTTCATCGTCACTGTCGAGAATGTGGGTGACGTCCCTGTGTGTCGCAGCACGGCCACCACTGATTCTGAGCTTCTTGTTGGGATTGACGGTGGCATTGGAGTCGACAGATCTTGAACGCTTCAGGACACGAGATGCAGCGTTCTGTATGACAAGTTAACACGGTTAGATAGTGTGTGGGGAGTGCCGTGAGCCACGAAGTTGACACATACCTCATCATCTTCCTCGTTATCTCCAGAACCAACGCCGCCATCGTTCTCGCTCATCGGCTCGTCTTCATCGTCCGCAATGTCACCAGGAGAAGAGTGCCCAAGCAGCGAGAGCACATTGCGCTTGCCGACGGGACGACGTACTGCGCCAGAGGCTGGAATTGAGATTAGTAGGTGAAATGGGCTGACACGAAGGAGACTTACGCTGCTTGGGCGCGACCGCAACCTCATTAGTCGAGAAGATGGGTGCAGCGAGGGTTCTCAAGGCCGTGACAGGCTCGGGATCGAGCAAGTTGAAGCTGTTCATGTTGGAGTCCTGATGGTGTGTGGGTAGTGTCGTGATGTCAAAAGTGTGAGTTGCTTGATGTGTGAAGTAGAGTTCCCAGAAGTGATGTTCTTGAGAAGTCAGTGGGTTGTGCCTTCCTTTATATGCTCTTGCCTAGCCTGGCACGCCCCTCACTTCAAAGTCGCGAAACAAAAAGTGAAGAAAAGCGTGGTCTCACTCACGTTGTCTCAGAAAGATGTTGATGATAGTAAGTCAGTACGACCAGGTGTGAAGAGTACCCGGGGTGCAGAAGGAGGAAAAGTGATGATGGAGGGAAAAGGTGTAAGAAGGAAGGATGAGGTTGGTTTGAAAGAGGAATGAAGAGTTGTTTGTAGGAAAATGGACGTGTGAGGAGTGCCGTTGAGTCACGAGGGACAGCGAGGCGCAGACTGTGAAAAGTGATGAGGCAAGTGAAACTTGACGCGTTGAGAAAGATCTGTTGCCAGATTATGAGCTTAAGGTGGTGTGAAGGCCTCTGTGGGCTCATTCGCCACCGGTACTTATAACATTCATGCGTGCTCTCATCGACATGCGTATTAGGACGTCAACTACTAGGCTTCATGATGATGGTGTGTTAGGATTGCCGGCATTGCCACAGGTCGATAAAGCTCGAGGAACGATTCGACATCTCGAAAGTATAAGTACCGCAAAGTTAAGCTATAAGATGAATATACACACGCGAGGGGAGTGCCCATGTAGTTTTGACATCGATAGATAAGCAACACTTTGCGAATATCGTTCAGATCTGAAACGTGAGAGAATCTGAAACAAGCACGTGTTGCGCCTAAATTGACCTTGGAAACGGCCGTGCCAAGATCGACAGAGCGTATGACGCAACGGCTTCAATCGCCCAAGTCCGCATGCACACCGCCTTCAATCACACAACCTATACAATTTAAATCAAGATGAATCGGCTCAATTTCTGGTCGCGCAGTTCATCAAAGTCACGTACCGCAGAAGCAAAGGCAGAAGTGGAAGCTTCAGAACAAAAAGACGACCGAGATAAGAAGAGCAAGAAGCATACAAGGGTAGAGGCGAAGAAGGATGAGCCTCTGGAGGTTGTGGCACCTCAAGAAGACGTGGTGAAAGAGACTGCAAAGGACAGAGCTGGCGAGGAAGAGCAGCCAGAGCTTCAAGCTATCGCACCAAAAGAGACTACGGAGGCAACACTTGCCGAGGACGATAAGGTGGATGACGAGGAGAAGCCGACTGAAGACGTCCCAACTGCTGTCGCTACGAAGGACGAGCACGAGACTGCACAAGGTATTGGGATGCCTGGCGGCGCATCTACAAGCGCACCACGTACAGATGAAGACAATACCAATGATAAGAAAGAAGAAGACTCGGAGCAGATGCCTGGTGGCGCCTCGAAAGCTGCGTCCCACAAAAAGGAGGAACAATCTGCGGCCAAGGACACGACTGTAGAAGACGTAGGTGCCGAAAGCTTGCCAGCCGGTGCTTTAACTACTGCACCTCATGCTGAGCAGGAATCCAAGGAAAAAGTCACAACTGAGAAGAAGCAGGAAGTGGACAATCCAACGGAAGACGCGCAGATATCAAACGACTATGAAGATACTGCTTCCGTTGATCCCGCTAGTATCCAGCTCCCCATGAAAGAAGAGGACGAGGAGTTCTTCAATAAGATGACTACTGAAGATGAACCTCAGCAACCTCCTTCAATGTCCAGGAGACCTACCGAGATTGGTGACAATGGCGAACTCCATGAGCCGGAAGATATACCGCTTCCTATGTCGCCCGGTAATGAAGAGGGCAACCCACTTGACGCAAAGAAGGATCAGACGCCTACTACCTGGAGGGATAGGTGGAATCAGTGGTCATTCGTACCTGCTGCGCCATCGACTTCATACTTCCGCCGTGCGCCAAAAGAGGCGAAGAAGGTTGGTTCAGTCGACTGCAGATTTTCTTGAGCCACGCTAATCATGTCTAGACTGACGACAAGACTGACGACAAGTCTGCCGCTAATTCTGCCGAGAAGCAGGAAGACAACAAGACCGAGACAGAACCCACCGAAAAGACTGACGAGAAGACCTCACCAACTGACGCGGAAGCCATAGCCAACGCAGCAAAAGCCACCGACCTCACAGCAGAAGACACCAAATCCAGCACGACCGACACCAAAAAAGCAGAAGCCCAACAACACCGCGACCTCTCCCACATGCTCTCCAATCTCAAGCTCTCCTCTCTCAACAACAGCGTCATGGGCATCAGCCACGAAACCCAGCATCTCCTCGAATCCTTCACCCTGGTTCTCAAAGACGTCGTCAACGGCGCACCAACCGCCTACGAAGACCTTGACAAGCTACTTACCGAGCGTGGCGAGCAACTCGATAATCTCTTTAGCGTCATGCCGCCGTTCGTACAGACTTTAGTCAAGAGTCTGCCTGTCAAGATGTATGGCGCCATGGCTCCCTCAGTCGCCGCGGCAATGTCCTCCGAGAAAGCTGACAACGTCGACCTCCATGCCGCTGAAGCAGGCACGGACGACGAAGCCGAAGTCACCATCGACCTTGGTTCCAGCGAAGCCAACAGTAGTAAAGAGAAGAAGAAAAAGCGCGGCCTCGTCCCCTCCGTGCAATCTCTCGTCAAAGAACAAGGCACAGTCGCCGCCATGCTGCGCTCCATTCTCAACTTCCTGCAAGCGCGCTTTCCTATGTTCATTACGGGCACTAATGTGCTTATGAGCGTGTCGGTGTTCCTTCTGCTGTTTGTGTTTTGGTATTGTCATAAGAGGGGGAAGCAGGTTAGGTTGAGTAAGCAGGCGGCGAATAAGATTGCGGCGGAGGCTAGTTTGGATGATTTGGAGAAGCAGGTCGGTGGTGAGGAGAAGGAACGGATGAGAGTGGAGGAGCTGCCAGAGGAGGCGGTGGATGTGCCGTTGCCCGAGGTCAATGATGCTGAGCTAAAAGAGGGATCAAGCACGGATGAGGCGCAAAACGATGCAGAGGAAGCGAATATCGTCAACGACACCGAGGCAACCACTACGAAAGAAGCAAATCCAACTCCAGCCAGTGAATCTCCCGAAGATCAGAAGAAAGACATAAACCAAACCCTCGCAGAAACCTTCCTAGGCGCCAAGCCCAGCTCCAGCTCTACCTCATCAACCGAAACTGAAAAGACAAAAGCAGACCAAGAAACCCAGGACAAACTAGCTGCCTTACAGCAGAAAGCCGTCGACGAAGCGCCTGCAGCACACTCCGCGCCGACCAACAACACCGACACGGAGGACAACAACGACGATGACGAAGAAGTAACGGAGGCCGCCGAGTTCGAGCCTACAAAGACCACCATTCCCAACCCTCCCATTGCTGCTGAAGCTAAAGACTCTGCTGCTCCATCGCCTGTAGAGGAGAAGGAGAAAGGAAAGAGTGATGCTGTACCCGCATCCGCTAGGACCAAGGAACCACAGGCACAGAAGCAGCATACATTCGATGATCTGCTAAAAGCTTTGGAAACTCACGCCAAGGAGTCTGGCTCTGGCAAGAACGACACCGCAAAGGCCAAGGAGTATGTCTCAAAGACAACAAAGAAGGAACAGGAAGAGGTTGTTGATGATCCTAACGAAGAGATGATGGCTTATTAGCTACGAAGGATGTTGACGTAACGTTTGATTTCTATTACGAATGGCTTAATGACTTGGTATTGTTATTGTTCTTCATGGGTTATGATTTTCTACGGTCGATGATGATGGGCTGTCTTATGTTAGCTCGTCTTTTGCAGGATACCCTTTCTTTTATAGCAATCGTATAATGTCTTCTATTTGTTCATTTATGAATCCTCTTCTCAACCTTTGCCTTGGTGATTCGTGCTTTTTGATTTTTTCAGAGATTGCGAAGAGAAGCACTTCAGATGGCAAGAGAAAGCAATCACAAGATAGGGACATGGAAGTAGCAGAAATGTATTCGTGAAGGTGCATAAATGAGTGAATGCACTCCTGTAAGGTGCCTCTCCATCATGGAGACTAGTTTGAAATTCAAAGACGCCAGTGTATGAGCTGTGTAAGCTCCATACTCCATGGTCATTAGATTATGCCATGCGGAAGACATCGTCATCATCTTGTCTCTCATATGCAACTAGCATAAGAATCATATCATCAATCTTCACCTGACCTGCGTCATATCCTGCAGCTTCCAACCGTGTATTGTGCTCAACAATCCTACCATTTGGCACATCGACAAACACCTTCATCACATCTCACCCATATCGCATGCAAACATCTCCAATGTCAGCGACGACCTAGCCTTACCATCACGTCAACTACCACATTGCACGCTCACGAGTCAATCGAGCTTTCTCCTCGGCAACCGTCTCGTATCTGGCGCGAGCGTACTCCCTCTCGGCAGCGTAGAACCACTGAACACAGAGCATGTCATGGTTGTCGTCAAATATTTTCATGCCTGGAAGATGATTGTTGGGATCGTGCTGGTTGGGGTTGCAACGAGGCTGGCGACTGGTACTGTTCAGATTCTTGGTAGAGTAGGGAGCAGCGGTTGCAGGAGCAGTGGGGACACCGGGAAGAAGAGTTGATCTCATGGCAGACTCTTGGGCGAAGGGGTAGATAATTCCAAGGTCTCCGTACGATGCGTTGAGATTGATGGATCCAGCAGTATTGTCACTAGCCTGGGAAGGTGAAGTGTTGCTGCCACTGGTAGTTGGATACGCAGTGAAGTTGGAGCTTGGACGGTGGAAGCGGAAAGTGAAGGCGGCAGCAGGCACAGAAGGTACTGAAGTAGCCATGCTGATGACGGAATCCTTACGAGCATTTGGCTGAGCAGGCTTGGTGAAGGACTGGTCAGGAGACTTCTGGGCAGACTGTGCTTCCTGCACTCTGTCATTCTTCACCTTGGTGATGATATTGTTGATCATGAGCAATTCGTTCTGAGAATGGGTGTTAATTGCGCTATTCAGTCGTTGATAGGGTACGAACGCTCACGTCATTGAAGTCGCTGACCTCCCCATCGCTGTCAATTTCTATCGGATCGTTTCCAGGTTGGAACGACTTGTTGATACCCTTGCTGGTTGATGTAGGTACTTTGAAGGCTTGATCGATGTTGATATTGGCGGGCTCGACGGTTGAAACCGGACGTTGGTTCTTCATTGGGACGGGATCGAACCACCCAGTGGTATCGATGTCGTCGGAGACGTGACGTCTCATTTCGATTGGCGCGGCACGAGCGATTTGTTCTTCGGTCAAAGGAGTGTACGCTTTCGTGTCGGAAGGAGAAGCAGTTGCAGGCTTTTTGCCAAGTCTAGCAGAAGCTCTGAGCGCAAGCTTGGTGGTACCTTTCGGGGCAGGCTTATTGTCAATCATGGTATTAGCTTCAAGCTTCGTGTTCGTGTCAGGCTCAGTGTTGGCCTTGTGCTCAGATTTGTCGAGAGATTTAGGAGTCAGAAGACGCTTGGGCTCAGCGTTGGGGGTGCTCTTGACACGCATCTTGACGACGAGCTTGGGCGATGCTGTAGATATAGCACTGTCTTCGTCTTCACAGTCGGTGTGATGATCAAAGTCAAACAGATAGCTGCCAGGATCCGCGTCAATCTCTGGGCGCTTGCTCTTGGGTGCTCCTCGCAAGCAAGTTCTGGAGTAGTGAACTTGTAGGCCTCCTTTGACGTGACATTAGCTTTGTTGCTTTGTTGGTGGTAAACAGAATATATGACTACCTTTTGATCGAGGATTCTCAGAGAAGCGTTCGCCAAACTTGCGGAAGATCTCTTCCCAGTTGGTGTCACCACAGCGTTCTTTGAGGTAGATGAGGTAGCAGTTGTTTTCAAGAGTGAAAGTGTTGCTGCAGAGAGTTGGTGACATCTATCAGAAGACACGTTAGCAAGGCTAATAAACAGCCAGCCGCGGCAACGGCAGGTGATAATGAATAAGGGTCGTGCTTACCTTGTCTGGTGTTCCTAAACTTTGGATCTGTTTCAGATTAGCGGGGTGCGTATGGGGAAAGTGCTATGGTAGGAGCCAATTTGATAATAGTATGCTCGTGTCGAAGAGTTTGACAAGCTGGTTGAGTCTTTCAGCCAAGCTTGTATGAGCTTTCGGTTGCTCTTAGAATGACAAGCAGTCCGTTTGCTCGCCGTGTGTGCCAGTCCTCAGAGTGTTTGACCAGCTTGATGTGTTGGCAGAGCTGATTGTCCTCAATCCTCAAAGTATACTCTTGAGGACGCCACGATTGCTACTGCTGAGCGATTGTACCTACTGTGCACTTTAGAATGACCCCAGCTCTTCATCCTTCTATTGCCAACCGCTTCGAAGACACCTCAGAGACCACGATTCGATGAGCAGACCAGAACCGGTAGCAATCACAGTGGCCAGAAAGAAGAGAGAGTCATTTGTAGTCCTTCCAGTGGTTCCAGGAGGTAGACCGGTAAGCCTGACCGTGATACTTCACAATATGCCACCAGCGTGCCTTGCCCTTGCCCGTCGGACCAGATGAGTAGGAAAAGTGAGCTATACTTACGCTGTGTGAAGTGGAGAAAGCTCTCGGCTCTCGAAGATGAGTCGTATTATAGCAGCTTGAAGTAAGCTTGTTGGGGTTCAGGAGGAATCGTCTGGGCTCAGGAGGAAGAAGGGTATGGGTTGTATAGGTGAGCTGTATAGCTAGCTATTCAGCGAGAAGAAAGAAGGGAAGAGGGGCGCGACGGGCATTATATGGGTCACGAGGCTGCTGACGTTACAAATCTGAAACAAGATGCGACTGTGAGTTTCAAGTGATGACGAGAATCGAACGCTCTTCGTGCCTCTTGAACGCGTGCCTTTCTATTCATCGTCGATGAACTCTGTCAATACAAACCTGCAGCTTGATAATATGATTTCTTATTTGTTATTAGCGCTCTTTTATTCTTTTCGCTCTTCCCTATTGTTGAGATCGAAGCCATTGTGCTTTTTGGCTCTTCTTTTCTTCTGACTCGTGACGTTTGTGCGCTCTCCGAGTTATTGTACAGTTGAGCAGCTGCCAATGATCTCTATGTCGGGTGCGATGGTTATCATCCTAGATGATTACCCAGTACTTGGACGAAGACGCCCAGCCAGTGAGTCGTGTTAAAGCGTGAACCTCTACTTCAACCAATTTCTCTGCCAGTCTCTTCATACCCCATCGCTTGCCTCCACCATCTCAAGACACCACGCTTCTCGACAGCCTCTGCGAAATGAGCCACGCTCTCGACTTCTTCATATCCTGGATTGTCTTCGGAAACTGCTGCGAGCTTATCAACTTTGCTCTGCAGCTGTCCTTTCGTCGCAGGTGCAGACTGTAGTTTCCTACTTTCGCCTATAGGAGCTGGAGCACGAAGAAGGTGGTAGTCTTTGTAGCGCAAAGCCTACCAGAGTAGAAACGTTAGTCGTGTTGTTCTCCTCATTGTTTTCGACGAAGATCATGCGTTACGGTAGTACAATCACATTGTTACACAAGAACAAAGGTCCTACTTACTGAAACACCACTTATCCAATCCTTCAAGCTCTCCTCGCTACCTTCTGCATACATCAACCCAGGACTCCCACCACTTCTAATCAATAGATACCTCAATTCATGCACTGCCATCTTCTTCACTTTGCCCACTTTCTTCCTCGAAGTGACATGATGCGTCCGTATCAGCGCATTATACACAGCACTCACCGCACCACTTGCGGCACCTAGAGTAGCTGTCTTTCCCGTGGTGGCTACTGACGAGCTGGGAGTATCAGACGAATACCCAGCTTCCGAAGCACTATCAGACGCGTCTTCGCCGTCACTAGATAGCGAAGCAAGATCTGTGGTAGAAGCGTAATCCCGCTGCTCGATCTGAGTTTTAAGCTCCTCGACAAGGTCGAAAATGCAAGGTTCACCGGCACGAAAGCAGGATTGAAGGACTTGGCGTGCTAGGTCTGCAAAGTCTGCTGCTTCTCCCTTCTTTGAGTTTGCCGAGCTCGCCTCTGGTCCGAGTATAACTGGGATTGTTTCGGGATAGCTTGACGGGAAAGAGATGCGCAGAGATGTGGAATGGAAGGAAGGACTGAGAATGTATGTTTCTGGCGATGGTGTTTGTGCTAGAGTGTTTTCACCGTAGATGGCGTTTATGGATTCAAGTTCTTCGGCGAGTGCTTGATTATCCTCTGCTGCCATAATGCAGCAATGTCAACGAAGTCGAAGTGCCAAGTTTTGTGTTTCAAGTTGCAGCCTCGCCGAGTCACGTGACAGGTGGCAAATTGCGTCTTGGAGCGCGAGACGTGTTAAGTCAGCCTTGAGATTGAGGGGAACACAGTACGTATTTCGTCCTTTCCATTGGGCTGTGACTATTGCGTGAATCTATGCTGTACTTGGCGGTGACTCATTTGTGCCACGTATCCCGTCCGATATAGCCTCTCCATCCTCTTTATAATGTTCCCTTCTCCTCAACATTTATAGAATCATTCCAGGTCTTCACACAACAGTGCGAGCAAAATCATTTCCATCCTCAAAAGACAAATCCAAACACAGACATATCTCATCATGCCCCTCCGCATCTCCGTCAGAGGTACAGCTAGCATCACCCGCGCAGCCGAACGTGCAGTTCTATCCATCAAAGTATCCGCCCAAGGCCCATCCCAGCAAGAAAACTTTGCAGGCGCCGTCGCGGCAGCCAAAAAACTGCAAGACATATTCACATCACAATCGCACTCAGACGGTACTCAAGCAGAACAGGACGCAGCGGCCATAGAGCGCTGGACAATGAGCTCCATCACCACACACTCGTGGTACGACCACAACAACAAAGGCGAAGTCAGCGAGGAAATAACCCACCGCACAAATCTTGACTTCGAGGTACACGTCCGTGACTTCGATGCGCTAGGCGAGTTAGCAGCAACTCTCGGTGACATGGAGCATGTCAAGATCGAGCGCGTGCAATGGGTGTTGACGAAGGCAACGATTGCGGCGCACAAGAGTGAGCTGAGGAAGATAGCTGCTACAGATGCGCTACAACATGCTAAAGACTATGCTGAGACCTTCTCGATGGCTGTGGTCAAGCCTTTTGAGTTGGTCGAGGATGGTGTTGGAGGTGGAGGTGGCGACCAGTTCTTTGGCCGGTCGCAGTTGCGAGAACTAGCCGCGTATGCGCCACATGGTGGTGGCAGTGAGCAAGACGTCACACATGTCGTGTTTCGACCTGAAGAGATCGATATGGCGACGAGCGTGACGTGCAAGTTCTTGGTTGGTGACAGTGAGGAGGATCTTTCAGAAAAGGCTTGAGGGGTTGTGACCTCTTCTTCCAGGCTTCCTTAGCCTCTCACTTTCTCAGCGACCTCTACAGATCCCAGACCAGGACTCCTTGGGACTTCGACTTGTTCATAGGTCATTGGTGTCTGAGCTTCTTCGACGGATACTCTACCCACTGGTTCCTCCTCTGGTCTAGCAGCCTTGAATGGCTCATCGTCCCTATTGATGAATGCAATCTTGGGATGTCAAAGTGAACCAATGAGTAGGGATGTGAAAAGGCTGTGATGGCTGCTATGTACCTAACTGGTAGTGTTCAATACGTGAATGCCGCTCAACAGTACACTTCAACACTGTGAGGCAGGTAGAGCTGCAAACAAAAACAAATCCAAATCCAAATAACTTTTTGATCCTTCCAAATCCATGCCCAAGATGACGCTTGCCCATACCAATATGCCATATCCCAAGTCATGATGCATAAAAGACCATACCACCCACCCACTACTCCCGACTAAACATCCTACTCAACCTCCCATCCCACCGTCCACTCCCTGCCGTGCTCCCACTCCCAGCACTAGACACACTCCCTCCATCTCCGCCCTTCCCAGCCTGCCTCCTAAACCTCGTAACCTCCTCATCCTCATCAAACGCATTCCCCGCCCCTCCCCTCCCCACATGATACACACTACTGCTCCTCCTCGCACTCGCCGCCGTCGGCACAATCGCCAAGCTCAGCCTCCTTCTCTCCTCACGTTCCGCCTCTCGCTGCTCTGCTCGTCGCAGATCTGCTTCGAGATCGAATGGTCGGTGTATCGTTGTTGGGCGTGCGTTGCCGGCGCCACCGCGCCCGCTCATGCGGATTTTGGGTTGTTTGGGCGTGCTTGTGGTTGTTGAGCTGGTAAGGACGTTGGGTGGTGGTGGTCGCCGGGATGCGAATGCTGGACCAGTTGCTTCTGGACCGTGGGTAAAGAGGGTGGGCGCATATGTGTGGTAATTGCCTGCACCACCTATGCCGGAGGAAAGGACGTGAGTGTTTCGCTTGGGGACGGAGGGGTGTGGCTCAAGGATGTGTATGCTTGGCATGTTGTTGTTGTTTTTGTAGTTTGTCAACGTGCTTGTATTGAGATGTATATTGAAGGCGTGCTTTATTTGTGCACGAAGTGTAGTGTGTGTTTAATGTATATTGAGATGGAATCAAAAAGGTTCTATGCTTATATGCTTATTTGTATTGTGAATTCAGTCACAATCACACTAACAAAACGTATATTCAAAATACAAGCGAGGATGTCCCCCTAATATAAACAATCCGCCAAGTGCACAAACGATCACCTGCACAAAACAAATATATCACACATGACGCCTCCGGAATTAAAAACATGCAGAAATTTCTAAGGTACCAAGCTTTGCCATCAAGCCACCATCACGGAATGCAGTTAACTGCAAAGCGCTTGCCGTTAACTGCAAGTGGAGATATAAATGTCGTAAGCATGGAAGCTGGCGTTGCCGCTGCGGAGTCGAGCGGTCACGATCACAAGATCGAGAAGTCTCTTCCGTGCCGAAGATTCGTGGCGAATCAGAGAAGAGCTCAGGTTATGCTTGCCGGATTGAGCGTTAGTGGAACGCGGGGTACATGAGGTAGTCTATTTTGAGCCGCCAGAGCCGCGTGTGGTCAGCAGCGACAACAGATGATGTCGTACAGCTGGCTTGAGAGTTCTGAAATGGAGTACGCATATGCTCGCGGTCAGCTGGAATTTGTTCTTGTTTACGATCAGGAGGACATGTAAGCACAGCGCTGGCATGCAACGCACAGTGAAAGCAAAATGTCAGCTGCTCACTCCACCTCGGCGCTGGTAGCGTTCGCCAATATCTGTTACCCCCATGTAACCTCGCTGTACCTGAAATACAATACGAGGTATTATTTAGGTATTCCAGATCTTCCCCGCCTTTACTCCCCGGAGTCTTCAATACACGTTTAAGGGCGCGGACTTCGCCATAGTTCTTGGCCAGATTTGCGAGGATGTGCAGGTCTATGCCAGCGAGCAGTATTGAGGCCATATGCTTTGTTAGGAGAGCTAGTTAACTCCTTTCATAGGTTAGGTAAAACCTAGGGTGAGAAGTGCTGGAGTACTTTAGTACTAGCTAGACGCCTTCCACCTTGTCGTGACAACGTGGATGTGGAGTTCCATGACCTTGTGATGAATGTCAGGAGAGAGGTCATTGCGGAAGTAAGAGATCGATTTCTGGGTCAATGAGCATCTTCCGAAAAATGGTCTGTCGAAAATCCTTTTAAAGGTCACAGACTTAACCTGTCGAACATATCGTCCTACTGCTTTGTCTTCGGGGCCCTCCACGGTCCTCTCGTCAATGCCGGCTGCCACTCCACTCCTCCCTTGACACCAGCATATTTATTAATCCACCCCAGCACACTCCTATACCATTGCAACGAATTCTCATGCTTCAACACGAAATGATTTTCATCGGGGAAGTTGAGAAACCTGCTTTCAATGCCCTTCATCTGACATACATTATGCACTGCCAATCCTTCCGTGATAGGACATCTGTAATCGTGATCTGAATGTATAACCAACATTGGCGTCTTCCAGTTTTGTGTGAAGCTTGACGGCGAATACTGATTCCACTTTTCAGGGTCATCCCAGAGATGAGCTCCAACCTCGATGTCGAGGAAGGATGGAACGTCGCTGGAGATCATATTGACCAAGGAGAACACGCCGTCGTGGCTGAACAGAGCCTTCATTTTCGCACCGAGTGGTTGTCCAGCAATCCAGTTCGTCATGTAGCCACCGAAAGATCCTCCACCAAGAACAGCACGAGACGTGTCTGCCCAAGGCATAGTCTTCTCGATATAGTCAAAGGTCTCTTCGATATCGTGGTAGCAATCAGCGCCCCATTCGCCATTTATGTCGTTGGAGTATCCAAAGCCGAAACTGTTGCTGCCGGTGGGGTTTGGGTTGACGACGATGTAGCCCTGTTCGGCGAAGACAGCGGGGTTCCATCTTGTGCTCCATGATTCTTGCAGAACTACTTGAGGCCCGCCATGAATCAACAAACAGACTGGATATTTCTTTGATTTGTCAAAATCGGACGGGACGGTGATGAAAGACTGGACAGAGTACTTTGTACCATCTGCTTTGGCGCGTGTGATGTGAATCTCTCTGACTTGGCCGCGATTTAAGCCGACAACACTACCAGCGTTCATCTGATCGGAGATGATGGCCCGTGGTGACTGTGCAGCAGGATCCAGAACGAGATAAATGCTCGGGTTGACAAAGCTAGACAAAGTGAGTAACAAATGGTTCTTGCTCGATGATGACGATGCTAATCGATACACAGCAGAGATACTGCCTTGGAGAGCGTCGAGAACCAAGTCACTAGCGGGTCTGTGCTTCTCGAAATCATAGGTCTGCTTGAAAAGTACTGTGCGTGCCTGGTATTCTGCCACGACGTAGATTTGTTTGCCATCGTTTGAAAACATGATCGAAACCGGTTCGATGGCAACTCCACTCGAAGTGCTTGGAACCTTGTAGCTCTTGTAGTCGCTAGATTCAAGGTCAATGATGAAAATGCCGTCTTCCTTGGTTGGCCAGCGTTCTCCATCTTGCTGGATATAAGCAATATGGCGACCATCGAATGAGAAGGAAGCAGACTTGAAAGCGCCTTTCCAGTCTTGATCACTATTATATATGCGTCGAAGCTTGGCAGAAGTCTCGGTAAACGTTTCCAGCTTCAGATACCACAGTCCTTGCGATCCGCCACTAGCTGGGTTCACCTCTGGGGGTGCAGTGATGATGAGCAGACCTTTCTTGGATATCTCGTACTCTCCTCCAGACATGAACTGTACAGGAAAAAAGGGTAACTCAAGTTCGGTATCAGCAAGAGCATTGATGGGCTCGGAACCAGCTTCGAGCTTGTATTTGCCATTCTTGTGCTCAAGAATGGTGTACCAGAGTGAGGAGACTTCCTTGGGCATATACGTGTCCCAGAATCTAACGATGAGGTTGTCGTATTCGCGTGCAGACGTGTGAGGCTTGTCGGCCTTTTCTTTGTTAAAGAGCTTGCCGTCTGCGGAAATCGTAGCAGTGAATGCTATCGCGATCGTCCCATTCTCCAAAAGCTGTAGCTTGAGGTTGTCGACTGCCGCGTCGATTTCGCCAGCAAGATATGCTCTGTCTTATATGTTAGAAAGGCCTAGACATAAGTCAGGCACTACAGATAGTTTCGAACGTACTTTTTATCTCCTGTAGCACTACCAATCCAGAGCTCAGTCGCGCCACCGTCTACACTTCTCTGCCACAACAGCAAATCACCAACTAGCCACTGTGCTGCAGTGTTCTTCTTGTCATCAGTAAACAGCAACGATTCTTTTGTATTGATATTCAAGATGCGAGTCTCTGATGTATCGGAATGCGACTCTAGATCATAGGTAGAGACCGTGTACACAGCAAGAGTACCTGTCCCATTAGGCACAGCAGGTGATCGACGAGGAAGCTGAATGAAGCTCCTGTACGAGATGTTAGACGTGTACGGACGCACACTGTTTAGTGAATAATAACGCACTCGGGTGTAAGCTTCACAGCCTTGTTGTCACTCATGTTTGCCAGGTGTTCTTGCTCTCCCGACTTAGAGGTCGAGGAGAATGATAAGTCTTGACGGAACGACATAGGCAGTGATATGAGAGGAATGCGAAAATGAAATGAGATGGTTGCGGTGAGGTATTTGAGCTTACAGCAATGACCTGCCTGATATGATCTAGCTTAGCGCGATCCTGAAAGCTGGGTCGGATACGGAGTTGCACGACGACGACGTATCATCAGAGCACGATGGTGTATATGAGTGAGCATCAAAATGTGACCTACGTTACAATTGCATACAACTATGAGGCAGGCGCATGATACAAAAAGAACACTCGACGACCCAGCTCACAACAGTGTTGGCCAGATGACTACTTTCCTAGTTCTCTAATCGACATGTTCTATGATTATCACTCGGACCTAGTATCAATCTTGCCATCAGAAGCTCCATTAAGACATTGAGAGAATGCCGTGTTTGCCTGTCGTAGTCAGATGGAAATCATGTAGTCTTTTGGACAACTCGAGATATCCGTTCGCTAATGATCGACCTTTCAGCGCTATGACCAACATGCAGATGCTTCGGCTCTTTGGCCCCCTGTCAAGATCCACTATACTGGCGCCTGTCAATCAATTCTGAAACATCTCATACACCACCGGATTGAACAATCTCGTTCTCATGAAGCTTGCAGGCTACTGGGCATCCTTCTTCTGGCGCCCCTCATCTTCAGCAATAGTGGCACACTTTCCAAAGATAATCAACCTCGAGTCTCTGGGCCGAGTCACATGCGCTTCTTGACTCATCTCGTCATCGCTGCGGTCCACTCTCAGTCTCACTTTCATTACAGCACATCTGTAGAGCTTGATACGAATCGCTGAAGCTGGTCTTCGCCCATGGTTGCGCCATTGTTCACATCTACGTTATGCATTTATGACCACAGCAGTCATGGACCGTTCTCAGCCTGTCAGGCAGTCCAGAGACCGCAGCCATCGCCAGAGCACATACATACCTACAGCACAAGAGAACGATGATACACCACAACGGTCCGCTGGCGGCCAAGCAGATAGATCGAAATCGACTACTCGTGCTGGTACCAATGCATCACGATCATTCTTCCGCAGAGATGATGTGTCTGGTCGTTTATCAGACCGAGATGCAGGTATGGCATCGGTGCCATCATCGCCTGTGGAGCCGTCCAGGCGGAAGAGATTGGGAATGTCGCAAGCCGTGATACCCAGCATTCCTGGTTATGGAGAAGGAAGCAAAAACCATGGATCACCATCGACGATGGCATCAACCTCAGAAAGATATGAGACAAGCAACAATAGTAATCCAGTAGATGCTTTAAGCCAATGGCGCTTGGGTCGTGCTCGAAGACGTTCATCTGCTGCAGCTTCTGGGAGACCAAAATCAATGGCAATCACTAGCAACCAAGACTTCGGACCACCTCCATCCAGTTCTCAGCAAGCTCTGCGTGTTCAGACGCAGCCCTCTCTCTTTCGACCGAGCACTTCTCAAAAGTCACATTCTAGTGCGGTCAGTCATGCGTTAGCAAAGCTGAATGGGACAACTGCGAAACCTCCAGACGCTCGGAAACTGCTTCTGCTTATGAACACGACTAAAGGTGCCATGTCTGGGAAGTGTATTGTTCAGCAAACGCGGTCATCTCCATGGGTGCCAGGCTTATGTACCATCAAACCACATGGCAGTCTGGAGTGGACACCAATCAGCGTCAGCTCACGCGGTGAACGTACTCTGATCAAGAATTTACGTGGATGTCGAGTACAAGCATTGCTCAATCCGGAAGGAGGAACTCCTCGGATCTTGGTTCAAGGTCAAGGCACCAATGATCAAGGTATACGATTCATACCTGAAACCCAGGCGAAGTTTGAAGCGTGGTTTTCGGCTTTGTTGTGCTGGAATTCCTGTCAGAACTCGGAAAATCCACAAGGTCGAAGTGAAATACGCCGACTGGTTGCTCTGCCTTTTCCTGCTGGTCCTATACGCAAGGTCAACGAAAGGCCGTCTTCTGCAAAGGAAAGAAAAGAGAAGGATCCTATCATAAAGGTTGGCAAATTGTTATATCTGGATCAGGACAATATAGATAGAGATGCAACGCCTGTCAGTGGACGCACCTCTTCACCTGCACCTGAGATCGTGCCACCATGGCGCAGAGTGTCGTGCATCATTCGTGAAAGTGGAGAGCTTCTACTTTACACAACAGCTTCATTGCAGACATTAGCAACAATTCGGTTGTCGAAACTGACCAAAAGTGCGGTACAACGACTGCATCCTTCCCTTTTTGGTATGGAGCATTGCATAGCTCTGTATCCTCAATACTCGGACGCTACAGATGTATGTTCTAGAGTGCGTCCTATTGTTCTTTCCTTCGAAACAAGAGTACTGTTCGAAAGCTGGTTTGTTCTTCTTCGTGCTTTCACTCTCCCAGAAATTTATGGCTCAAAACAACTTGTGGACACCTTGAACGATCAGCCAAGTCCTCAGACACCTGTGGAGGACTTTGATTTCTCGGCGATTGCATTCCTTCCGATTCAGTCAGATGTACAGCCAGGTCTATTCCGAATGGAAAGAACGTTGCAGGTTCAAATCGGTGAGGCAAGGTTCCCAAAAGCAACTCCGGATGAATCAGGTCGTCTCCTGCCTGACGCACGCTATGACACCACCAAAGGCGCAGCATACGTCCGCATCTTCCTCGATGGACAAGTCAAGGCCAAGACAACAGCAAAAGCCGACAAACAGCATCCATTTTGGTACGAGTCCTTTGAGCTGATCGATCTTGGACCAGTGTCATCATCTGTGACTTTCCAGCTGAAACTACGTGAGATCGACACCTTGTCTCCTATATACAAAACACAATTGCCACGGCTCAAACAACCACAACCCAGCTCTTATTTGACAGATCATCACGATCGGACTCTTGGCGAGGTCAATATCGACCTTAACGAGCTAGAACCGCATAAAGAAGTCGACAAATATTGGCCTATACAGAACAGATCCGGCCAGACAATAGGTGAAATGTCACTTAAGATTAGGCTTGGCAAAGAAATCATCCTCATGGACAGTGACTACATGAGTCTTGACAAATTGCTTTGTAATTTCTCAAACGCGATAACATTCCAGATTGCTGAAAAAGTACCCAACGAGTTATCACGACTCTCTGAAGTTCTCTTGAACATCTATCAGGCATCTAACAACGCCGAAGAGTGGCTGAACTCGTTGTCAGAGGAGGAAATCGATGGTATACGAAAAGAGGCACCTCTGGGCCGATTGCGGCTGGATGCAGAAGACAGCCGGGAGTCACAAGTTCGTGAGGAAAACAAGTCGGCTTTAGCAGAGGCGAATCTACTCTTCAGAGGCAATACCCTCCTCAGCAAAGCCCTGGATCTTCACATGAAACGACTTGGAAAGGAATATCTCGAAGAGACAATTGGCGCAAGAATCCGGAGCATTGCAGAAGCTGATGCTGATTGTGAGGTCGATCCGGTCAGGTTAGCAGAGGGAGCCAGTCTACAGCAAAATTGGAATAGGCTGAACGCTGCCATCCATTCTACATGGAAGGCTATTGCTGAATCTGCCAACCGGTGTCCGCCTGAGCTTCGACAAGTGTTTCGGCATATTCGTGCATGTGCTGAGGATCGATACGGTGATCGAATGAGGAGTGTAAGCTATACAAGTGTTTCTGGGTTCTTGTTCTTGAGGTTCTTCTGTCCTGCAGTGCTGAATCCTCGCCTTTTCGGCTTACTGAAAGGTATGGTTGTTATACAACGTCTGTTATCTTTTGGCTTACTGACATACCCATAGACAATCCCACGCCCCGAGTACAACGCACATTCACTCTTCTAGCCAAATCGCTACAAGGGCTTGCCAATCAAAGCCTCTTCGGCACTAAAGAGCGTTGGATGGAGCACATGAACCTTTCCTTTCTCAGTCCATGTCGTCAGCAATTCAAAGACTTTGTCGATACGATATGCGCTGTTCCTGCCGAAGGTGTCGAAAATCAACAACCAGCTTCATACTCCGCCCCTCGAGCGATCTTCTCACGATTACCACCTTCGTCAAAAGAAGGGTTCCCAAGAACACCCTACCTCATCGACCACTGCCGCAATCTCTCGGCTTTGGTTAATCTATGGATGGAGAGCTATCGTGGTGCTCACAGCGGCTTCATCAATGCACCCATCCACGACACAGATCTAAGGCAATTTCATACACTATGCACCGAACTGAGGCTGAAAGCGCAAGCCTCACTGGCCAACGCAGATCACGTCGAGAAGGGTATTAACACCGTCAGCGAACGCTGGATCACAATCGCCGAGCGTGTCGAGCAATTTCCAGAGGACTTCTATCTCTACACCGATTCATCCGAACCGACCTCCGGCAGCACGGGCGACCACACAAGCCCAAATTATGCATATCCGCTCACACCCGATCTTACGCGTAGTCCTATGCACAGTCCCGACACTGAGGACAATCTGACTTTTGACGAAGACAGCAACACACTTCCCATGCGTGATCGACCACGCGGACGCTCCAACATTTCCAACTTCTCCTCGCCATACCTCAACTCCAGCGGCGACAAGATGCGCTCGCAAACATCTATCGTCTCCGCAGACGCAGTATCTCATCACAGTGTTGCTCTCAACGTGAACTCCCATTCCGCCTCTGCGACCAATTCTCCAGCCAACCTCTCTCGCACGCCAAGTCGTACCGCGTCGTCACTTAATATGCCGAGTTCGGCGTCGGTGGCTAGTTTGAGCGATGTGGAGAATACGGATAATAGAGATAGTCATCGGAAAACGATGACGCCTAGGCCGAGATATGATGAGGGTGCTAGGACGAGTAGTCGGGATTTGCTCGAGCAGGGGAAGGTGCCGCCGCAGAAGACGCAGGAGAGGAGTACGTCGAGATTTACGCTGTTTGGGCGGAAGAAGAAGTAGGGACGGAGAGGCTTGATGAGTAGTGGTTCGAAGAATACATGAGACTGAGATGCATAATGTGTACATGATGATAGGCTTGTGGTGATCGACTGGATACGATGGTGGCACACAATGTTGCACTCATATAAAGATAGATACCCTGAGGGAGGCTTTTCCCTTCCTTTTTGCTTTTCTGGTGGATCAAGAAGAAGATTGTCCTTCTGATCGCATCTTATGATTGAACGACGCATTAGTTTCTGAGATAGAATGAATTGGGGTGTATATGTATTAAGAAAGAGAGCGAAGAGAAGGCTTTGTATTGTAGGAATAGATGATTATGCATACGTTTTACATGTCCTTTGCATATCTCCTGTTTGTGTGTTGACATTCTAGTGTCATTGGCTAGCTCTATTCAACGTTTTCTGCGTGTTTCATTGCCCTCATTGCCTGCCTGCCTGCCTACGTGTCTGTAGAAGTCGGCGTTGTTACCTCCCGACTATGCGGTATATGGCGGGAGTACATACAGCTCCATGCTTTGTTTGGTTTGGAGTGGGAGCATTCAAAACATGTCTAGCATATATATGTTTTAGACACTAAGACGATTTCATAAAATCCGAATGGCTTGCGTAGTTGGACTTTTTTGGAAAGTGAGAAATCGACAACTCAAAATAAAGAAAGTTGTGGAGATTGCTAGAATGGAGCGGTATGCTCGTGCTCGAGAGATATAGTACTGTACAAGTCGCGGGGTGTAGACTCCGTTGACGTTTAATTCTGAGTGCGGCTGATGCTTACGACGTGAAGTGTCGTTCCAAGGTCGCCTGCTGGTCGCGAGTTCCGGCGCCTCGGTAAACTGGTGAGCGCTTGAAAACGACGAACAAGTTTTAGAAATGCTGAGGCACAGTGTCCAATGGATACATTCAGTAGGAGGACGCAGTGTGCTAAGTCATTTCCTGCCCGAAAGTCGTTTTCGTGTTTTGTTTGTCTAAGCTTTCGACTGCTGTCGGATTGGCGTCGAGCAGTATTCATGCCGAATAGTAGAGAAGCACCATAGTGTGCAGTGAAGGAGCTATACAGGAGGGCTTCTGTCTGAAGTGTCCAGGTCAATAAATGTCGTCCTGGGTTCCTGTTACACACCACGTAGTTTGATCTCGTGAGAATACGCATCTAGCTGGAAACAGATACCAGCCTGAAACATCACGACCATGGAGTATTCTTGCGTCCCGAGCAACTCGCGACTCGATCCAACATCTTCTTGCTAATACCAGAGAAGACCTGATTATCACCATTAACCTGCGAATCGCGTCGCGGAATCAATGCAGACGTCGTATGGCATTCTTGCTTATCCTGAATCCACGTCCAAGCCGCACACTCTTTGTTATCACCGCATTTGGCGAGACAACCTTTTATAGAAGGAACGGCTGGGAAGAATGTAAAATATTCATTCGGCTCTCCAACGAAGTTATGGCCTTGACGGATGGGTTTGGTGTGGAAACTGTCCCAGAAGTCTTCGTCTTCGGCCGCGCCGTCAAGACCTTGACCGAGCTGGAACCAGAAGAATGGGTTGTGAGTGGTGGCGTTGTTTGCTGGTTTGAAGTCCTCGCCGACTTGCTCCATTAGCTCGGCGTTGCCGGCTCCTAGACCGTGAAAGGAAATGAGTGGCAGGCAGACTCGATCAAGTGTCACGCGGGTCAGTCCTGGTGGCTCGCCGTTGAACAAGAGACTGTATGATTCGTCGAGATAGATTCCAAGTTTCATTAAAGTGGTCGAGAGAAGTTTGTCGCCCCACGGAGCGGTGGTGGATTCTTGGTATGCTTGAGATAAACCGTGGGCGTTGTGGTGCAGTAGATGGTACATTGCGGCTTGTGAAAGCACCACAGCAGAGCCACCGTGCGCGAAACGAGCTTTGTAGTCGCCGACGGGGTTGCCCAGGTAGTATGGTTTTCGAGGATCAAGGTGACTGAGGAGGAATTCGAGTGAGGATCGAATGATGTAGGTATCGTCGTCGAGGAGAAGATACCACTTTTTAGGGAGAAGAGTTTCGTAGACGTATTGCAAGGCAGGTATGAACTAGAGGGGTGTTAGTATAGTAATTTAGAAGTGATGGCGCATAGAGTATGTCACACGACTACATGGTGAGGATAGTGGGAGTCGACCGTCCCGTTGATTGAGTAGCATACCTTCATAGTGTCCAGCTCCCAGCCAACCTCCTTTGCCACGCTCTCAGCACGTGGCCAGTCCGCGGCATTTACTGCATCAACAATCCGCTCATACTTCGACAATCGTTCAGACTCTCGACCCAAAAGTAAACCATGCTCTAGTGTCCAACCAATAGCATCAATCGTAGGAATCGGTCGACCATCAGGCATGAGATATTTCTCGTCCTCCAGAACAGGATAGTCCTGGACAACAACTATATCGGACATGAATGCCTCCTTGAAGAGGGCATCCAGCAATCTTGGAACCCTGTGGCGAGTACCAAAGCCTGTCTTGACGATTATACCAATATCATTCTCTGGGTCGACAGGATACGATGCTGGGTCATCAATCCATCGATCCGAGGCGATGAGATGCTGATGCACGACGCTAGAGTGGAAACGAAAAAACGAGCGTATTGAACCGTCGTATGGCGTGAGAGCATAAGAAATGGTCAAGAGCAAGACTGCCGCAATAAGTAGGCGGACTCTTGCTCGCCACAATGACCTCAACACCATGCCAGTTAGACAGCACTATGATCTAGTTTGTTCTTTCAGGAGGCATCATGATGATGCAGAATCGTTAGGACATGGCGGATTGTGACACAATTGTAAAAGATGCAATAGAGGCCATGGATGCAGAGTCGAGAATGGGTTCCAGTCTACATCTCGGCAGGATCACTAATCCGCCAAAACCACTCCCCACCCCCCCTGCCCCAAACCACGATCTCACCAACCATTCGTGAACTTCTTATAACAACCTGAAGTCACTCCTCCCATGATGATTGCAACAACGTACCTCATTATTGGCGCGTCCCGTGGCATTGGTCTAGAATTCGTGACCCAACTCCTCGCCCGCAAAAACACATACGTCTATGCAACAGCGCGGCACCCAGAAACCGCAAGCTTGCTCGAGACAGCCACATTTCAGCACGCAGATAGGTGTAGGATTTTGAAGTGCGATGTTGCGGAGGAGAGAAGTTGTGAGGTACATACATCATGTTTGAGTAATAGAATCAACCGGGGGAGGGAGGGGAGTTGTATGATTGGGATGATTTATTGAACGAGTACTAATTCTCGGTGCAAACATGCTAGGCTTTGGTGACCGAGCTGGTTAGCATAGCAAAGCAGGCTCCAGAGGGGGTTCTGAAGTTGGATTATTGTGTGTTCAATGCGGGTGTGCTTAAGCATCCTAGTGTATGTTTTCGGCCTTTGATTCGCGGCTTCACGCATCCCATTTCTTCCTCCATTACTCTTCCCACAGGGACTGGCGATTGATATTCTTTACAGCACGCCACAGCCTCAACATTCTTCAATCTCAATCACCACCTAACAACGAATACCATTGGTCCCCTAACACTCGCTTCCCGCCTCCTCTCTCACTACCCAGATTCCCTAATTCTGCACAACCTCACCTTCATCTCCTCCGACTCAGGCTCACACCGCCGCTTCCTCTCCTACGAAGACGGCTTCGCTGCATACGCAATGTCCAAATGCGCGCTCAACATGGGTATTCGACATATGGCTGCTGAGCTGAAACGCCAAGGTCAGAAGTACGAAGATGTTGGGGTCTTTGCTCTGCATCCTGGAGAAGTGGCTACCGATATGGGTGATATTGAGGTTGGTTGGGAGGTTGAGGGGGTGATGCAAGTGGATGAGAGTGTGAGAGGGTGTTTGAGGGTTATTGAGGAGAGGCGAATGGATGAAAGTGGGACGTTTTGGACCTGGGAGGGTGAGGTGAGTCGTGCAACGGGTGGTGTGATATTGTGATCGTCTTACTGATAAGGGTGTAGGCATATCCTTGGTGAGAATGGATGCGGCATCGAAGGAAAGATCGTAGTTTTCTTTGGCCTTGGGGTTTCTTGACCTTCTTGTCTGACACATTCGCCCTCCTCGTTGTCTTTACAACCAAGGAACCTCTCTCTACATCCTGCGAAATCCCGTCTGACTTCACCTCGTTAACCTCAAATCTCAGCTTTTCCTCCAGCTCAGCACGATCTGGTCCTTGCCACAAACTTCGCACGTCGGAAACTTGTAGAGCACTCCGTCATAAGGGATCTGTCGACTTTCTGAGCTTGATGGCTTGATTGTTTGTTGAATTCAGCGGTATTGATTGTGCGGGTTTGATGAGCAAAGCGAGCAGAGTGAGAACAATATTGTCCAAGTTGTCGCTGTATTGCTTGGAGAGTATGCATATGCTGTGGGTTTCGAATACCAGAGGAAAGATTGGGTAGGGAAGTTCGAACGGCAGTTCTCTCCAGATAAGTGGCGTGTTAGGTTGGAAGGGATGCGTTTCGGATTCCTTTGGCGGCTTGTGGTAGGAGTTTCTCTAGTAAGTGTTGGACTCTGGTGCATTTGGTTGAGGGGCGTGAAACGAGGATGTGACTTACGAAAATGTTCTGGAAGAGGCCCGACAGTCTTCATGGCTCGGACACTCATTTCATTCTCTTTCACATCTCGAGGACATCTTTGTTGAGATGAGAGGTTTCCTTTACGAACGACAGTGCTTTTTCAAACCCGTGTGTCGTCCTCCGTAGCAAAAACAGACTAAAACATCAACATCAGCTTTCCCGCGATATGTCAAATCACAGCCCATCAGGATGTACCCATCCCTACTCACCTCCTGCAGCTCAAGCTCCCCATGTGAAGACCGCCCTCCTACATCAAACCACCGCACCATCCATCGCCGCCCTCAAAGCTCTCAAATAACTAATCCGAAAAAGCATGCAGTTCCAGCTCTCCACATCATAATTTCCCCCGTGCAGGGGCTGTCGTGCCATTTCCCTAATCACTACGCGCACATTCCACGCCAATCCCGGATATGCCTCAATGAGATTTGTAAGGTTGTTACTATGGTTCCTAACACAAATGAGGTGGTTAGAGTGCCGTTGGTGCAAGTGGTATATGATTTGATGCAAGATTTCGGCAGGCAATGCGGTGAGCTGGGATTGGGGAGGAGCAGGAGTAGTGGTGGTGGGAGCGCTGTGGAAGATCGAGTGGAGGCGTTGGGTTGTGCCGTTTGTGAAGGGGTCGGTCATTGTGGTGTGTCTTTAGTATCTTGTTTGGTGTAAAGTGTGTTTGGTAATGTGTGAAGGTAGGACGGAGGGTGTGATAGTTTTGGGAGATAGAAGGGAAGCGGGCGGTGATAGTCATATGTGCCACGTCACAAGGCTGGCTTCCCTAAGCTCTGTAACGTTTCAGATCTGAAGCAAAGATGAAACAAGATCGGCAAGTTTTGAAACTGAGCTTGTTTTGGGACTGTTGTTTGACAAAAAGCGGACGTGCAATCCACCATTGATTGCAGACACGCCCATGTCCCTAGAATTCTCTGAATCCTGTTAACGACGTTGAGTATGTGCTAAGGTTGCAACCTCATCTACAAAGCACAAATTCGACTTGTCTCTAAGCTCTGTCCCACCAGGCTTTCGCCACAGGATTATTTTTCGATTTCACATCGTATAAGTAGTGTCTTTTTCTGCGATCAAACACTTGTGCTTGAAAGCCACGAGTACTTCTGCTTGCTAGAGCTCAGCACTGTAGGGAAGATTGTGGAACAATCCCAAGGGATGTTTGAGCGGAAACTGTCACAACGCAAGATATTCTCAGCAGCACAGTTGAGTTACTACGCAAACTTTCTATGCTGCTGTCTTGCTTCATCAAGAGAAATAAACAACACAAAAGAGACAAACCAAATCAGTCCTGAAACAGGAACGTGGAACAATCTGCAAAACTCAAAAACGTCGCCTACGTCGAGATCAACAGATCGACAATGCACCCCCGCACCTATGCCCGCTGTATAACCTATAAAAGAAGCTTAAGCAATCTTGGCTTTTTTGCTTCTGTATATTATTATCCAATAAAATAAATCCTCCATCATGTTATCACTATCCCTCCTCGCATGCCTTGTCTCTGGTGCTTCAGTAGCTGCAGTTGCAGGCGGTGGTCCTGACTGGCCATCTCATGGTTGGGGCCATGGACCACCAAACCAGCCCGGCGGCCAAGCGGCGCAATGTGGTCCTGCTGTTGTGGCATTGGCGACTGGAATCGAGATTAATATTGTTGCGCAACATGGTGAGTTCATGCATTGAGTGTTCTTGTTTTGATAATCCACACGCCACTTGATATCAAACACATTGGACATATCGTTCCGTGCCAGCAATCCCAAATATCTATTAACCATTTCAAGGCGAACTCAACGCGACAAACAACCTTCTCACCATCGAATCCGGCCCCGGCGTCAACAACACCGCCTACCTCCTCGGCAAAGGCGCCCTCGTCGCCAACATCATGGGCGGCATTGCTATTCGCACTTGGACACAAGGACTGATCTCACAAGCCATTGCCGAAAACCCTGGTAGCGAAGCTGTTGTCGCGGGATATAGTGGCACTTATGCGAGTGCGCAGATGACTGAGCTGGGGCTTGCGCAGAGTTTGACGGGGGTGCCTGCGCATGATTTGCCGATTTTGCAGATGCTTGTTGGTGATGTAACGACGGGTATTCAGTTGAATATGAATAATAGTATGGCGGTAAGTGGTTTGTTGTGTTGTGCTGTAGTGTGGACGGAGAGATTGAAATGATGCTGATTTGGTGATTAGGCTGTTACTGGATGCGATGTTGGGGTGGTCTTTCCAGCGACGGATTGAGGTGGGATGAGGTTGTTGTAGGAATCGTCTTGCTTGGAACTGTGGAGTGTTGACCGCAGTCATCGGCTGAATCATCATTCATAATCTTGTCTTACTCAAATTTCGAGTTCAAAACCAAAACGTCACCTCCATTGACTTTATCATGCTCTCCCTCTCCGCCTTTGTGCCCTGTAGACGATCATATCTCGTCTCTCCAACACCCGCCTTACCTCATGCCGTAGCAGTAAGTGAAAGCCAAAGTCTATATAAAGTCGTATATCGAATTGTAAATCTCAACGAACTTCTTGCCCGTAATCGTGAGCAACTTTGTCGGCTGGAGTGATTCAGTAGAGCTCTCTTGTGCGCCTTCCACCATGAGCACACCAATCACAAGCAGTCTCCGTAGACCCCTCGTTGTCGACAATACAATAATCGCTCCTGCATGACGTACAATTGCGAATAGTACGAGCTTTGCAGTCCACGCAAACTCGACCACATCCCCAACAATCTCGAGCTACCCCCACCTAGGTGCAATCGAATTAGCGTAATGCTTTACAAAGCCATGTTCAAGGATGAAGCTAACATTCCACCCGAGCCAGCTCCACTCATCATCTCCTCAACAAGACAATGCTCGATACATAAGTTCGAGAAGATCTTCGTATGTGTAGCAGGTTGTTGCACTCCATCTTCGCTCACCTCGGAATCTCGGCGATTGCCGCCTGGCACACTGAAGCAGTCTTCACACCACCATCTTGAGCATCTCTCACACCATCTACCGCGAAGACATCCTTCGCATCGGAGGAAAAGTGGTGGAATTGGAATTTCAGGCAGAACGTGAGGTATCTGTGCATGTTTGATTGATACTGAATGTGTTGGTGGCTGACCGACTAGCGGCAGGTGATGTGCTGGTGATGAATGCACGTGAGCTGGACCTTCTGGCGACGAGTGACAAGTCCTGCAACCATTCGGTCCCAGAGCTATAGTAGCAATTGCAGGTCGAAGCCACTCATCCGTATCAATTCGCGTGTTGTTGGGATCTGTGGTGTTGGTTACGTCGTCGGGTCGGCTCTGGTCGCTGGCTTTCTGTGCAAGCTTAGCCGCATTATGCCTTGGACCACGACATAACACAGCATCAAAAGAAATGATGCCTTCACAAGCAATCATTGCGTCGACCCAATCGTCCATAGGCGGCTTTTTGAAGATTCTTGCAGAAGGCAGATACACAGGCTCATGAATTCCTGTCAAAGCAGATTTGAGAGTATACTGGGACCTCTCATTCCACTGAGCACCGATCTGAGCACCAACTACTGACATTACGCCGCCATCAAATGCATCCGGGACTTCTACCACGGAAGATTGGCCAGATTTTGGAAGCATGGAAGAGTCTTTCGGCCCAAACACATAGAGACCTTTAAGCCTTGGCGTACCTTCTGGTCTCGAAGGCCGCACTGCATACTTGAGTGCGTGGATCAGCTGTCGGTCGTTGAGATGCTGTGCTTCGCGAATCGATAATATGCGGACATTAAATCTAGGAGTGCTGATTATCTCTTGGATGAGCTCCGCAGGCACAGAAAGACCATCCAGCACAAGCACCTGTACATTTTGCAGAATCTCCTGACGCTTGAGTTTGTAGAAGATGCCCCTCAGAGGACCAGAGTAGAAATCGTCCTCGGTGAGGCTCATGTCCATTGGCTGACTCCTCCATCTGTTGCCACCGCGATCGACTGGTTCGAAAGCTAGGCTGGCGGCTTTGACGCGAGACAGGTCAATGTATCGAAAGGCATCTGGACTGTGTAGTAGTAACGTGCGCAAGGTCTTCGAGGTGGCTGACAAAGAAAGGACTGAGGATATAGATAAGTACGGCGCAAGTTGGCTGAGAACAATTGAATTGGTCAGGAGGTCTGCGAGAGTGGTGGTTCCCTGCACATCTTGCTGCATATTGCTTATACACCACAAGGACACACTGGAGACATTATCACGAAAGAAGGAGATAGCACGATCCTGGCGCCGTTCTGAAGCCACAGCATGTCGTGTGCCTCATCTCATCTCGTCACCACCAAAGTCGGCGTGTCGGCGTAACGCGAACTAGTGATTATCTCATCATCTTATGGCGGAGCTCGACCCGATGAACGTAGCGTCATATGGACATTTCGAGAAGCTGCCTGAGCGGCGCAAGGTAAACAAGGATGCTTACTCAACCTCGATAGGAGAGACGGTCTCTTTAACCGCAGGTCTGGCGGTCGTAGTTCCTTTTTGCAGTACATTTACTCCAAACTCTTCGATTCACACCGCGTCCAAAATGAATGACGAACCGCGTCAGCTAGAATGGCATGCTCAATTCGATATAGTTGCTCATTCACGTCTTCCTGGTGATAAGATCGTACTTCCTCCTTCAGCGCTCGAGCAGCTTCTTGCTGCTGCGCCGGTAATTGTCAAAGAGTCTCAAAGCATATCCCACGGTCCCTCCTTCGACCCGTATAACCCCTACTCCTTCGCCGCCGAAAGACACGCTCGATCACAGAATCAATACAGCCAGCCACAACTACCTCATCCATTGACTTTCCGACTCGTTAATCCGGACAATGGTCGTGTGGCATACGCTGGAATAAGAGAATTCTCGGCCGAAGATGGCAATGCAGGGTTAAGCCAGTTTCTTCTACATGCTCTGGGCATAGATACATCATCGCCAGAGACAACAAGCGCTCCAAGAATAACAGTACATGCACAAGAACTGCCAAAGGGCACCTTCGTCAAATTACGACCGCTGGAGGCAGGGTATGATCCAGAAGATTGGAAGTCACTATTAGAAGAGCATCTGAGGAAGAACTTTACAACGCTTACGAAAGGAGAGATATTGACTGTGCCTACTGGAGGCAAAGGCAATTTCGAATTCGTGGTCGACGAACTGAAACCTGACGGACCTGGAATTTGTGTTGTGGACACGGATTTGGAGGTTGACATCGAAGCACTTAATGAGGAGCAAGCAAGAGAAACGTTGAAGCGAATAACAGAACGTCGTCAGAAAGCTAGCAACCAAGAAGGTAGCTCGATTGGAGGGCAGCTAGATCTGTTCAGGCAGCAGAATGGTCAAGTGTTGGAAGGAGAATATGTAGACTATCAGATTCCGTCTTGGGTTAGATCACAAGGATTGGAGATCGAGGTCACTCCTGTTGACGCAGAGGATGAACTAGATCTATTCGTTAGTCCGTTCAGTGCACGGCAAAGAGCGAAACCAAGGGACGACGAACACGTCTTCGACGACTACGACAATAGACCATCAAAGAGGATTCGTCTATCACCTAGTAATATCGAGCTTGAAGCTGCAGAAGCCATTTGGGTGTCTGTACATGCACCTGCTCTAAGCTCAGAAGCCAGTTCAAAACCAAAAACTTTTACTATACAAGCAGCACCCTACGATCCCAAGAATATACTACAAGCTCCAACGGCAGATACGAAACAAGACACTGTTCCTGGTCCTGAGGAAACGCGCTGCAACAACTGTCATCAGATTGTTCCTCAACGGACACTAATGCTTCACGAAAATTTCTGCCTGCGAAACAATATATTATGTCCAAAGGGCTGCGGGAACGTCTTTCAAAAACGATCCACTACCTACGCTTCTCACTGGCACTGCCCTCACGATGCTACATGGGGTAACAACTCTGCATCCCTCGCTCATCACAACGCTACACAGCATACTGAACACTCTTGCCCTGCCTGCGGCCTGGACTTTCCATCACTTCCACTACTCGCCCAACATCGCACCTCCACGTGCCCATCGAAGCCCATATTGTGCCAATTCTGCCACCTCGTCGTCCCCCAAGAAGGTGATCCATCCGACCCATCAGCAAATGCCTCCGCTCTTCTTTCAGGTTTGACGCCACACGAACTAGCTGACGGTGCGAGAACGACAGACTGCCACCTATGCGGTCGGATTGTCCGCCTGCGCGATATGGCTGCACATCTGCAACATCACGACCTTGAACGTAAATCTCGACCTACGCCTCGAGTCTGTCGCAATATCTACTGCAGCCGCACACTCGACGGTACTTCCATGACAGGAGATACCCGCGCAAGTACGAAAATGGGTCAAGGACCTGGTAACGAGATTGGGCTCTGCAGTTCGTGCTTTGGACCACTATATGTTAGCATGCATGATCCCGAAGGCAAGGCACTGAAGCGCAGAGTCGAGCGTCGGTATCTGAGCCAGTTGCTTAGTGGTTGTGGCAAATCATGGTGTCGGAATCAGTATTGCAAGAACGGACGCCTGAACACGGGTACTCCTGCAGCACAGGCGGCTGTGCCTACCAAGGACGCCATTCCGATGGTGAAACCTCTGATTGATGGGCTACTTGGCGGTGGAGACACGGAACTGCATTTCTGCGTGGATGAGGCAGCGCAGAAGAGAAGGGTCTTGGCTGAGATGATGGCAGCTGAGGGTGCAGATGGTGGAAGACCTGGTGCCAAAGTCTATACACTAGAATGGTGCGTTGCTGCCCTTGAGGCGGGCCAAGGCAGTCTAGATAAGGCTAGAGACTGGCTGTCTAACTTTGCGTTGGCGAAAGGTGAAGTGGCAAGGTAGTCTATAGGATAGAAATAGATTTAAAAGATAAATGCAAGAAGCTATACAGTGGCGATTCTGCCCCAGGTTCTCGAAACAAAATACAGCAGAAAACGAAACAACATCTGACTGAAAAGATGTGGGAGTATATAAGGTAGTCATGATATAGAAACAGATCTGAGCCAGCTCAGACGGTACGATGATCACTCTGCCATCGCCAACTCTTGCACCAGCACGACTCTAGTAGCGGCGAAATGCGATTTGGCTGCCTTGTAATGGCTTTCTCTTGCCCCCTCTACATGCAGGACTCAGCATGGTCGCGTAGAACGCTAATGAACATTTATGAGGTATGTTCGCTGTGTCTGTAGTCTCGTCTCTGCAATGTATGTGCTGGCCTCTTGTTGCGTGCACCGTTCACCATTCGCCTGTCCGTGAGCAGGATACGCGCCTGCTCTTGATTCGTGCTGGTAGCTGCGTGTGCAGCCACTGCTCTGCTTCAGACTGGCCATATTGACTATAGTAAGCTTCTGGTTGATTACGAGGACGCGTGTAGCGAGATGGAGTAGAACGAGGGACATACGCCGGACGAAGAATACGCTTGACATTAGTGCCAGAACCAGAATTGTCTTTGGCAGGCTGGACGCCTGGTGATGTCAAATGCGGTATCAGAAGAAAGATCACAGTCTTCGTGCAGAAGAGCCCGAGTCTTATGACGACGACTCGTCAACTTGTTGTTGTTCCAGATATCAAGACGGTCCAGCTTCATTCCCACCGCCATCCTTCCGCTTCATCCTCTCCTCCGCAGCCCTCGCCGCCATCTCCCGTCGACTCAAAGCAGCTCCGCCCGCACTCTGTGCGGCAGCAGCATCGCCACTTCCCAGCACAAATGCCCCACCAGTCCAACTTCCATGATCATGGACTTCTTCATCCCCATCTTGTGCGTACACGACCCTCGCACCCGGTGCATACTCTTCCTCACCAACTCTATGCCCACCACGACTCCAATCACCCTTCTCGACCTCCTTCTCAACCTGTCCCGTTAAGTCCCAAAAGTTGCGATCATGCTCACTCCACACGTTATGCGCCAACTCATGACACAGCGTCTTGCGTATCGTCTTGTAATCTCTATATCCATCATACGAGTCCGTTCGCAGCCTCAACTCGATCACCTGGCCTTTGTTTCGATTCAGACCCAGTGTCTTACTTTCGTGCGTTGTGTGATCGGCAGGGTTCATTTCTGTAAGCAGAGGGACGGACCACTGGTGTTTGCGCATTGTGGCTTTGATGCCGGGATCGTCCCGTAGACGTTCGAGATATTGCAGCGATCGTTCTGGATGAGGCAGGTATGGAAGTGGTTTAAGCTGGAGGAAGGTGTACGTGACGTCTGATTGTGCTGCTTTCCAGTCTCGTGTCTTTGCTGGTGTGGCGGGCTTGATGGGACCGGTGTAGGTGCGGCGCTGGGATTGCGTTTTTGCTGTGGCGATGGAGGATTTGAGGGTTTCGAGCTGGGCAGAGGTGCTGCCGAGGAGAGTGATTTTGTGGGTGGCGATGGAGGAGACTGTGATGTCTGGTGGGAACGGGGGTTTGAGGAGACCGGGTTTTGGTGAGATGATGAGTTTCTGGTTAGAGGTAGGTATGGATAAAGTCGACTCGATTGATGTGGACAGGTCGACGATAGATGATGTTGAAGGTAGGCTAAAGGTGTGAGTGTTGCTGCCGTGCTTGATTGTCAATTCGACTGTCTCAGTGTCGTCGGCGGACATTGCTGCTGTAGGTTCCTGAACTTCCATGTCTTCTATGTATATGAGGGTATGAGGTTGGTGTAGTTTTGGTAATAACGATGGAGAGACGACCTAGGAGTGTTTACATTGCCGTCTGATCTTCCAGAACACTCCTCGTGGATATGTCATCATATTTGCACGTGAAAAGCTTAGCATAATCGATCAAATACGCGACATGAAACAAAGATGAAACTTCCACGGAAAGTCAATAGATTCCAACCACAAGTTCTGCCAATGCTAGCGATACAATACATGGCCATGTCATGACTGATAAGCTTGTAAGGTATTCCAGACATTGAAAATCGGTAGAGACAGTCAGCAATTGACGGCATCTCCCTGTGCAGTATTCATAGCCATACTTGATGTTAAGCTGGTTATAGCGAATGAGAAAACACACATGTTCTTTTAGCACAGCACCGTAAAATCACAGTATCACGCATGAAGCTCCACCTATCACTTACCAATCACTCGACAATCACTACAACCGTCACCAGCTACCACATCGGCTCAGTCCACATCCTACTTAACACACTCAACACACTCCCTCAGCCTTCTCGCTCCCACCCCAACCAACTCAACCAAGCAAAAGCACCGCTCCCACAAACCACTCCCGCACAGTACACTACTCGACCCACATGATCCAGGACTTACAAAACAAGCCACCAGAAAATGCGAAAGCAAAAAAATCCCAGAGAGACGACTAACTGAGTAGTCGAGGATTTAAGTTCGCCTTTCTGCATTTTCTGGTGGTTCTGGATGCCATGTGCGAGTATCTGACTGGGATGTTGTGGTGGAGAGGGTGTTTGGAAGGTTTGGTGTGTGTGGTGAGGGTGTATCGAGCTGACTGTGATGGTGAGTGTGAACTGAGTAGGTTCGGGTGAGGATGAGGTGGTGGTGTGGTTGATGGTGTGGTTATTCTATATGAAGAAATAGAATCAGTGATGAGGATGGTGCAGGGCGTTGTTTCGATATCTGGAGTGGGCAGGTGCGTTATGTTGATGTTTTGATCCGTGAAAGGGAATTGCGAGAACTCTCGCGAAAAGTGGTAACACCCTTGAACGAAGTAAGTGAAGAGTGTGTATAGATTCCAGTCAAGCCTGTTATTCAATTCTCCTTGTTCATTTACATAAATATACTCCAGTAGCAATACCGTACATTCATACAGCTACAACAACTAGACTAGCTCAACAATATCAGCGTTATCATCCTCATTCATCATAACATCATTCCTCCATCATTTAAGAGCAAAGTCGTAATCACTCGAGTTCTTCTTACCAAGTCTGAAACCACCAAAGCCAAGAAGTGCAGCTTCCAGGCCCAAAATAACAGCAAGAGTGACCATGGCACCAATAACACCAGCAACACCGTTTGACATGCCACTATGAGATTTAGTACTGGCAGCTGCCGCAGATGCCGCAGGGGAAACAGGTCCAGATGCAGTAGATGCAGATACGCCTGCACAAGTTCCCGTTGTGTTTCCACAGGCAATACACCAGTCTGCGCTTGTGATGACAGAGATGTTGGACATGTGACTGTAGAAGTCATTCCAGGCCATAGTGTCATTGGCCGTTCCAAATAGAGGATATGCGACAGGCGTCAAGTCATCCCCGGAAGTGTTAGTGCCATTGTGCCAGAGGAATCTGACTCTAAGATCCTGCGTTGAGGGAAAATTGCCAGTCCACATAACATTGGTGTAGAGCTCAAAGGTCATTGCTGAAGCGTAACCTGGAATGCCGTAGAACATCTCGTTCACAGTAGTCAGGTCTGCTAACCCAAAGAAAGAAAGCAATGTGGCATAGGCGCCGAATTGAATACCGTATTTTGCCGAGCTCATTTTTCCTTGGGCATTTACAGTGTTGTTCAGGAATGAGAGCACTTGACCAGCTAGGAGCATGCCGGAGATACCACGAATCTGGGAGGATGCGTTGTAAGCGAGGCCGAACTCGTGTTGATTGGCCAAGCTCTGAAGCTGAACGCGGGTGTCGTTGGTCATGAGAGGACTTGAAGCCACAGAGGCATTGTGGACTTCGCCGACATTAAGAAGATCATAAACTGTAAAATTGTCAGCAAGTTGCGATCGAAGGTTGTATTGTGGCTGACTTACTCGTGTATGCGTCCTTGAAGTTGCTCCTGGTGGAGTTGAAAGTGCCATTGATAATGGGCAGAAGATCCTGGTAAAAGCCTTGTGTGCTGTTCAGCAGACTGGTATATTCGGGCGAATAGTAGTAGTTATTGGAACTGATCTCAGCGTTATTACACTGTGTCGCATCTTGCAGCCAGCTCTCGTCTTCTGATCCAGTACCGGTTGACTGAAGGCTGATAGGAATTAATTGGTATCCGTTCATGGGCGCAGCGATTGTCGTGCCATTGGCTAGTGTCTGCTGGCTAGTGATGGATCCTACAGGAGGATAGAGACCTTGCAAGAAAGCCATTGCAGAGTTCTGAATGACATTGTCGGCAGGCGCGGAAGCTTGGATTTGCGATTGCAGGACGAGATCGGGGTTTAGGTTGGGGATTGGAAAGGCAGCGCCGCGCTGGACATAGCGCGTGCGGTAGTATTGGCCAGAGTTGTAGACTTGATTGTACCCAAGATCCGTCAGCGAAGTTGGAGGATGCGACTTGTCCGTGCGGTCACCGTGTCGGTGGAAGGTGTAGACGCCAAAGATTGTGTCGGCAGAGGAAGTGAGAGGGAGCACCGTCAGGGCGAGGGCAATGGCTGTGGAAAGCATGATTGATTTTTCGTCGGAGACGTTGTGCGATGAGCTAGACAGTCAGGCAGCTCGTAAAACGAAGAAGAGGGCGACTAGCGGAGCTGAGCTATCCCATACAGCTCGCTTATCGCAAACTATATTTTCCCGTGACCAATGGGCGCACGTGCAAGAAGTAAGGTGGGGTCGTGCTTGGCATGCTCTCTTTTCTCCTCGGATCATCTGGGCAGCAAGACAAAGCCGCGAGCAAAGCAATATCGCGGGCAAAACAATCGCTTACATAAGAACACAAGCACGATGCGCACTGTAGTGCTTTATTTCTGGTCAAGGTGGTATTGAAATCCATTATAATTGTCGGTATTTATCTAGCATTATCTACTTGATCGCAACTCCGTATTATCCAATTGGGCTCTAATACATTACTTTGTCCTTGTTCACTTGATCAACAGCACCGTTGCCAGTACCACCACGCTCACCACCGTAAGTAACATCCTTCGTTAGTTCCCTAGCAGCATCGCCGGCCTTTGAGCCAGTGTCACCACGGCTACCTCCTGCTGAGTTGTATGATTCCGAGTCAAGACCTGATTGGCCGTAGGAAGAAGATCCAAGCCCGCTTGAGCTGGAGATGTTGCCGTAACCAGTGGATGAGCCACCAGCAAGACGCTCAGTCTGACCAACACCCTCACCCTCGTAACGAGTGTCACCGAGGCCTGAGCTTCCATAGCCTGATGAGGTAGTGTTACCGTAGCCAGAAGTTGAGCTTGTGGTACCATGAGTGGAGGTAGTGTCCTCGTGTCCACCACCGAGACCAACTGCACTCATGACCTTACTCAAGAAACCCTCTGAGCTGTGGCCCTCAGTATCGTGGGAGCCAGTACCTGTCATTCCACTGTTGCCGTAGTTGCTGGTAGAAGTGGAGGATTCGTGGTGAGTGGGTGTACCTCCGACGCCTGTGGTCTGATGATGGCTTCCGCCCTGGCTCGTTACACCACCATAGTTGAACGCATCCTTATCGCTGCTGTCGACACCCTTACTGTAGCCAGGAGTTCCAAAAACACCGTGTTCTCTGCCAGATCCAAGACCACTCTCAGTGCCACTGGTCAAGCCGGTTCCACTACCATAGCCGGATTGAGTGCTCGAGCCGTAGCCAGACTGTGTGTTCGACGTGGTTGAGCCAGAGCCGAAACCAACAGCAGCAGCGGCGCTAGATAGAGCACCAGTGACACCACCGGAGGTGGAAGATGAGCCATAACCTGTGTTTCCTGTGGTGGAGGATCCATAACCTGTGGTGGAAGTTGGGCCATAACCTGTTGATGCTGATGTGCCTGACAGCTCGTTGCCCCTACGGTGAAGGTTCTCCTCGTGGAAAGACTTGATTGTCTCGTTCGCGGTAGGGTCCTAATCAAGGTATCAGTTCAGTTCATTAGAGATGACAATAGCGTGCTCACTAATCTGTTACCAGTGAAAGTCTGGTGCGATCCTCCGGAGTAGATCTCCGAAGGAGTCGCCTCTGTCGCGGTGCGGTGGCCTGCAATAGGCTCAATGCCAGATTGGGTGGCCTGCATGACACCAGCAGAAGGCATGACGGGGGCAGGAGCAGGTACTTGAACAGGTTGAACAGCTCGGACAGGCATCTCACCACCACCAACAATGCCGTGGTAGAAACCGCTCCTATCAAAGTCGCTGCCGTAAATGCCGGCCAAGAATTCGTATGCACTCTCATCTTCACGGGTAGCATGGTGCTTGAGGTCCTTGGTTGGTACCAAAATACCAGCTAATCCGAGAGCAGCAAGCTCCTTGCTCCATCCACGCTCACCGTTCTGCTCTCTCAGTGCATTGACAACAAGAGCAGTGGCACTGCCAGCACCACCAATAATTCTGGGCTCGGGCTTTGTGTTCATTGGGACGTAATTCTCGTCCTTGTCGTGACGGTCGATAACACCAGCAATGTTCTTGCTGAAGTTCTCGCCCTGGCGACCAACGAGCAAGTTCCAGTTAATGAGGAATAGATGTGTGTTCTCCGCGCTCAAGTGAGACTGCTTGCCATCCAGAGACATGTCATCAAGGACAACCAAGTCTGTGAGAGAAAGGCCACTGTGGTGCAAGTTCTTGAGTAGAGACGGCAAGTGGGTGATTTCTGACAACACTGAGCGGCCAGTTTGGATGAGAGGTACGTATTCCTGTGCGAAGGCGCCTTGAGGTGGGGAAGAAGAGCGGAAGTAGGCGAAGAGGATTGTGGCGGCAATTGTGTCAATATCTTAGGTTGATGTTAGTCTCTGAAGCTGTAGAATCGTCGATTGCAATCTGACTAACCAGCGCTATCATTTCCCATAACAAGAGTTATGGGGGTCTTGTTCTTCTGGGACCCATGAAGGGATTCCTTAGAGGCCTTGAGGAACTGCTTGATTGCGTGGGAAGAGGTGGAAGATGAAGAAGACATTGTTGAAGACATGATTGAGTATTAGTTATTAGAAAGTAGGTATGGTATTGGGTATAAGATGTTAGATGGAAGATGGAAGATGAACAAAGGTATGAAGGGAGGAGCAGAAGTCGAGGTCAAGGAAAAGGTAGAAGATGAAACTCGTTCATAACTGTGTCATTGAGCTTTCGCCTTGGTCATCCCATGACGTATTAACCGGTTATCTCGCGCAACATCTACCCCTCCATAAAATTTTGAAAATCCACAAATGATAGCAGAGGATGACGCAGCATGGTGGGATTCTTTGGTCTCGTTGACTGTAGCTTGTGAACAGAGCTCTTGTTGAGATCAGGTTTGTGGCAAATAATGATGTTGAGGGAACTCATTTCAAGAATGCCATTGTCAAAATCCACGTGTTTCGCATTACCCCTCGTTTGCCAAGCATCATTCCATCAACCGGGTAGCAACAGCAATCATTGAGGACGGGAGATTCGAGATGTAGGTCTCTAGGCTCTGTGTTCACGTAGGTCTTTCACCAGGTCCTCTCTTTAAGCTCTCAATAGTCCTTCAATGGACAGCCTTTCTGCCTCGCATCCGTCTTCTCCGCCACAATCTCCCTCGTCAACTTCATCAATTGCTCACCAAGCTCCTTGTTGTTCGAAAGTTCGCTTCCCGGCTCAACAGTAGCCGGCGGGCACACATACTCGCCACTATTCTTCGTCGCTGTCGCAGCATACAAAGTCGAAACTGCACCTTCCCATTGGTCCTTCTTGAAAGGCTCCATGCCGTGACTCATTGCATAGCCAGCTACAGGGTATGGCTCATGGACATCTGCTGTTGACATCTTTGTTGACACAAAGCCTGGATGTGTGGCATTGAAGAGAATGTTAGGATGCTGTGATGTGACGTGTGTCGTCAAGTAGCGCATATGTAGTAGTTGTGCGAGCTTCGATCTCCCGTACTGAGCTTGTGGACCTAGGTCCTGGTTAAGTTCGTCAATGGAAGCGAACTTGGTGTCTTTAGGTGAAGACTCGTGTCCATTGGAGGATAGATTGACGACGCGGACGGTGGTAGAGTGGTCGGAAGCAGTCTTTTTGAGGAGCGGAAGGAGGTGAGATGTCAAGATTGTGTGGGCGATGTGGCTAAGTAGGAGTGAGCTGTGTAATAATCGTGTGTTAGCGACTATACTTACTTGACAGACATATGACGATCAACACCATGCTCATCAAGCTGATAGGTCATGATACCTCGCGCACTGTTGTTGATGAGGATATCCAAGCGATCTGTCTCATCTCTGATTTGCTTCGACACTGCAGCCACCTTATTCCAGTCTGAGAGGTCACACTGAATCCACTTCGTCTTGTCTGCAGCCTCTTGTCCAAGGTTTTGAGCCAAGTCTTTCTGAGCACCATCGACCACTTCTTGGCTGACGCTAAGGATGAAGACTTTTTTTATATTGTTCTTGAGAAGATGGTAGCAACAGGCGTAACCAATACCTAGTAAGTGTGATAAGTGAAAGGAGTACTGAGATCTTGCCCTTCCATGAGCCTACCTTCTGAGCCTCCAGTTATTACAGCGACCTTCGCAGACTGATCAGGTACTTGGTCTAGTGACCATTGTCCCGTGGCTGCGTTGCTAGCCGAACCTCCAAAGTTCTCTCCAATAGTGCTACAAGTTCATCAATAATGCACAACGATGAAGTTCATCTTATTGTATATCATACTTCTGCACATATTGGACAGCACCACTGACGGCGTTCTGAACGGATTCCATATTGTGTTTGGTATTATTTGCTGCTCGAATGTATTAAGGCTAGTAACGTATGTGTAACAAAGAGGAGTTCTCGAGTAGCAGAATCGAGGATGCTATTTCCACATCGCGGCTCCACTGAATCTTTTTACCGCGAAATCACTGCGAGTAAGCACGAGAAGTTGCAATTCATGACGACTTGCACTGATGAATATGCCGAGCATGGAGATCAGGTCGATGAGCAGTGATGTCAAGTCATTCAACGGCTATCCTCATCAAAGCAACAAGGACTACTACACCCATCCTTCTCAAAGCTCATCATCCGTCTCGTCGTCGTCGATAACAGGAGCTTCCTTCTTCTTCGTGTTTGCCGCTGGCGTGGCTGCTATCTTGCCAACCTGTCGACCATTACCAAATGGTAATTCTCGTTTTGGTGGTAGTTCTGGAGGTGTCTTCTGCCTTTCGTGCGAATGCGAGACTTGAGATACCTTTACTCGGGAGGATTGTGACTGGGACATTGGTGCCGCTTCGAAGCCGGAGTCCGAAGATTCATCGTCAGCCGGCCTGCGTGAAGTCGATGCTCGAGTTGTGGTTTTTCGAGCCGGGGCCGCAGCTGATGGCGATCGAGCTTTCGCTTGTGAATGCGAAGCAAGTTTTGATTTGGCGCTCTGCGGCTTGTCTTCACTCCCTTGCCCTTCCCCCTCATCTGTTTCTGTTTCTGATGTATTCTGATCTGGCGTATGAGTAATGTCGCGATCTGTATCAGTATCTTCGTCGGCCATTTTGGGCTCTTGGTAGACTTCCTCATTTACATCTTCATCGATAACGGCTTTTCTTTTCCCAGCTTTTCGTGCCAGCCTTCCAGCTGGTGCAGGTGTGTCCGATCCAGCACGTGTAGTCCTTACTTTCTTCGCTGTTATGTGACTTAGTACATTCCCAATCAATGCTGTCTTCCTCAACTTACCAGTAGTACGATCAACCTTTGCGGTAGATAACAACCGCATTTGGTCACGTATCTTTGCCTTCTTCGAGTTTAGCACGTGACGGAACTTTTCGAGAAGCTCATCCTCGTGACGCTTCTTCGCCTCAATAAGTTCTTGGAGTTGTGTATTAAGCTTGTTGAGCGTCTTCTGCTGCTCGTCGAAGCGCTGTTGCAAGTCCTGAACCTTTCTCTCCGCGCCATCTCGATCATTGGTAGCAATCAAGTTCCAGTCGAATAGCTCGATCTCTACAGTCTCGTCATATGGCACTCTGATGCTTCCGAGGCGATGCTAAAAATGATTGATCAGTTTCTGCCAGGTGACCGAACAGATGAGCTGACAGCGTACCGTGATGCCCACAATATTTTGCCGTATAGTGAGGGTGATTTCACTGTCTGCTGCGACGGTAGCAACGAGCTCGACTTGCTCAATCAGAGTTTGATATGTAGAGGAAGGTGACGTCCCAAGCAAGACCCATCGTAAGATAATCTGCCATTCTTCCTCATTGCCCTTGTAGTTGGAAGAGCGTAGATTGCTGACTTGGTTGTTGGCCACTTTCAACAGATTAGCATGGGTTCTTGCCACATCCGAGATAGGCTTGATTTCCACCTTGAGAACCATAGGGCGTTGTTCCTTCTGTGGCTTTAATATCCAAGTCTAAGGAGGTAGCGTTTTGGGCAGTTACATTGAGGAGAACTGAACCGGCGTCTATTTCTGTACGTTTCACTTGCAGCACACGTGAGATTGACATGGTTTAGAAGAGTATGGAATTGAAGTGTGAAGTGATATCCGATTGTTGTTTTGATGATGACACAGAGACGGAGTGGACGCCGGTAAGCGCGCAGAGAGAGAAGTCTTCAAAAGACGCGTGACCTTATCTGCTCCGGACACAGCAATCACAAGAATCCCATAGCGAGAACCATAGAGTAGCGCGGTCTCCCGCGCACTTAAAACATACGAGATTGCGAGTTCGTGACGAGCATCTGAAACAGTCCAAAAGAGAACGAGGCCAAGCCTTTGGACCCTGACTCACAGACCTCCCCAGCCGCCTTTCCCGTTTGACAGTGTTGCTAGGGAGCGAGCTCTTGAAATCTCCCTTTGCCGTTTCAACCTTGCCACTTGCTGTGTCTGCTGCGACTGTCTCGCCTGACACCTACGGGCGCAATGGCCGCCTCGCCCGCCATGGACAACTACGACGACGACCTGGATCTGGAAGGCCCAATCTTTGCCGGCTCGACGCATCAACCGTCAATAGTCTCGTCGCGCTTGTCTATTCGTTCTGAGTCAAATGCAGGCGACGACGACTGGAACGTGTCTATCACCCCAAATGACGAAACATCGACATCAGAAGCAATATCATCAGCAAAGCTCATCGGCATTCCAATTCCAGCAAATGTACCAGCCTCCGCTCTATTAGGGGGCACAATCAAGAAATTGGGGAAGAAGGTGTCGCGTCAAACATTGAATGAAGACTGGGGTGAAGACATGGATTTTGACGAGCCGATTACAGGCAGCACTGGTCTGGGTGGTGGCTTGAAACTGAAGACATTACAGCAAGATCCGGCAGCAGATGAGGATGATGGTTTTAGTGATGATTGGGCGGATGGCAGTCTCGGTATCCGTGCTGCAGGCGCAAGACGAGACACTGCAGGGAGCGCGATGAGCCGCATCATTAGTCCAAGCTTATCAAGCACTGCCCTGGACGCTCTGGATAGCGAAGACGATGGTTTCGATGGTCTCGTTATCCCTACTGGACCTTTGAGCTTGGAAGCAGCAATGAAAAAGCGCAACGACTTTGAGACATCTTTCACACCTATTGATGTACCGACTATCCGACAAACGACAACAGTGCTACCAGCTCTCACAGAAGACAGGAGTATGGTGGAAGATTTTCTAGCTGATCTCGATTTCGGTCACGACAGCAAGCTCGATCTGAGGACCAGAACTCTGAATAGGAATGTCAAGCCAAGCTGGAAACCAGCGCGTGAACTACAATCAAAGCCACAGACGACAATCACGTTCTCGGATCGTGGCAGCGGAACAAGAATACCACGCCCCGTGACTGGAAAGCCTCAAAGACTGGAAACTGTGAATGAACACCCACCCACCAACCTCCCTAAAACGACACGCGTAGAATCAGCCATGACTGGACCACAACTACTGAGATCAAAGAGATCAATGCCCGCGCTTCGCAGTCAACCTTCTTCAACGTTTCGACCACCGATGCCCACAAACAACCTTCACTCGCAGCTACAAAGTGCACGGATCGGTCAATACGGCAATCGCCGTGAATCTGGTCCTAGAGCACAATCGCCAACACCCCGTGTCCAGTCTCGGCTCTCGCACAACTTCGTTCCGGATACACCTACACGACCAGCACGGCGGGACGTCGCACCCTTGTCACTAGTGCGTGAAGCAGCAGTAAAGCGTACAGTGACGAAGCCTCCGAGACGCAAGAACTTTGGTGATGGTACTGAGCTCGACACTTTTGATGATCTCCCTACTTCTGTGGCAAAAGAGAGCAAGTTTTTGAAGCAGCCAAGCTTACGTGGACCTCCAAAGGGCTTAAAGAAACAGCCTAGTCAAAGCAAGCTCGGTTTGCGAGAGAAGATGGTCACACCTTTACCACCAGTAACACCACGTAGTCCAGCAAAGTCTAGCAGCTACGGCCTACCATCGTTCGCACGAGACACTGCCGCAAGCAGGATTGCTCGAGAACACACACTGGGCATTAACAAGCCTGTATCAAAAGAGCCGTTTCGTGGGCGGACTGACTGGACTGCACAGGTTGCAGCTCGGACTCCTCATGCAAGCCCGACTGCGAATCGAGTTGTTCGGAGGGGCCCTACGCTGATCACGCCAATGGGCAAGGATAACATACGACATTGTAAGTAATGTAAACTGTCCTTTGAATTTGCGAAAACTGACATTATTCGTAGTCCAAGATGAAGCTATGAAGAAAGGCATGCAATGGAACCCAGTCGCGTCACGCTGGGAAGGCAATGACGGTGCTCTTCAGCTATTCGATCCAACTCCTCCGCCTTCGCCTCCGAGACCTGCTCTGATCACCAACGTTTCTGGCACAAAGGGCGTCCAAATTGTGGGTGGTATGGTGTTCGACCCACAAAGAATGTGCTGGCTCAAAGTTGGAGGAGGAGGGAATGGTCCACCATCCGCATCTCTCGACGATGACGACGATCCTTTCCGTGACATTGAGGATCTGCAGGAAAGTAAGCCAGTCGATAATGGTAGCTCGGCAGGTGGTCGCAACCTCGCCAGCAGCGAATGGCTTGTCGGCGAAGAATTTGATCTCGGGCCAGAGTTCATCAGAAGGCAGCGCGAGGAAGAGCTTGCCTGGAGGGGAAAGATTGGATCATGGTTTATTGGGGGAGCACTACCTAATCAATCAGAGGACTACAAGTGGGCGATTCGGAACATTGCGGGCATGGTATGAAATAAAGCAAGATACCCAGACAGTCACGATATATGATGTTACGAGTTTGTAGAAACATGATTACTGCAATGTATATCACAATAGCCAGGAACACATTGTTTCATGCTTCTGCACGCTACGTACCACGTTGTATGCGCCACTAACGCTCTGATCGGAATGTGCCGGGATCAGCAACGTGGGTAGGACGAAACAGACCTTTGTATGTTTCAGAGTGATAGGACGATGGAGCAGGCATAGGATGTGGTGTTTGCTGCAAAACGATAATTAAGATTTTAGCATAGTGCTGGGGAAAGACAATGGTGTCTTTTGAATTATGCCAGCTGCTGCTACCAGACACTCTTCTCCTCATAGCCGATACCCAGGCCGTGTCAATCTGCTTCACCGCCATTAGAAGTGGCCGGATGAGGACGTGAACAAGGTGTGCCAGCAAGATGCGTCCCCTTTGCAACTACATGTATATCGTTAGCTACATTCATATCACGGTTAGCATGAAGAAGAATCGACGGAGTCGTCCAAACTTTATATCGAGACCCTGACTCTAGTGCGAGTCTACTCCACACATGGTATCGAGGCAGGCCCAGGTGTGGAAGCAAGACAACACTTCATCCTCGTGCTGACGACTCTGCTATATTATTCATTTGTACATATCTTCGCATCCCATTGCTAACCTCCGTCTCAGCGACCCTGTCGGCAAGCTTCTCTCGCTGGAAATCGGTCCTGAGCTCAAGCAGTGTGAGTGTTACAAGCAACGGTCTCGGGTAGGTTCATGTCCCTCGAGATTGCTGCATCCTCCATCCCTAGGTCTCTTTGGGCATGCGCTGACATCTCCACTAGTCTACTTAGAAACCTCGTTGCATACTAAATCACGCTGGACAGCCTCTGCACGGACCGTCGTATCGCTGGAGTCCATCCTCGACTAGAGCACGAGCGCTTATTTCACGAATCCATTCGCACCGCCCATGAGTCCCTGCCTCCGATCACCGCATTAAATCATATAATTTGAACCACGCCGGAATGAATTCTGGGGACTTTCCATACGGCTCGTCAGCAGACTTCCTCAACACGGATAATGATGGCTACTGGCCTACAGATACCTCGCAATACTTGTGGGAGTCGCCGCAACCTGAAGATCCATTATCGAACTACGGCTTGGAAGACACAACACTAGACTTCAATCCGGGTCCGTCTGGCTTGGGCAATGTCATGGGACAAGATGATAATTTTGATAATGTCGCACAGCCATCGAGCGCTCGCGCCTCGTTGAGAGAGCCACCGCAACTACTACCGGGCGATTCTGCTGCGCCCTCAGTCACATCAGAGGATTCCTCGCATAGTTCGACTTCGGATCGAGTAAAACGAGAGACATCATCAACCTCTTCGCCGTCTGGCGTCTCGAGGGTAGATACTGGCAATGCTATGAATTTGGATCAGCCGTTCCTCAATATCAAGATGGAAAACCAGTATGGCGAGAACGATACCTATCGATTTGAGGAGTCTTCACTGCCACATGTAGGAGTCGGACTCGACAGCTTGACTTTGAGCAATCCGGGGACTACAACACACAGTCCAGAGTTCAAGTTTAACACGGCAAGTCCGGATGCTATGAATGGCGCCATGTATGGAAACCAGGGCATGGACACGTTTATGCATATGAACAATCTAAGGCAGATGCACTCGGCCGGCGCTTCGCCTGTAAGTACATAGCGAGCTGGATGGTATTCATGAACCACGACAGGACTGATACAATCTGCAGCAGATGACCATTCAACCATCAAAGATGTTCGTGATTGGTGAGGACAATCGAGAGAACTCGCCGAATGCAATGGATATGATGAATACTATCGATGATCCTTCTAGCGCTTTCTACAACAACCAATCTCCTGCTGCTATGACTGGTGACGGATATTCAGGTACAATGACCGCCGAGGCTGGTATGAGCAGGTCCAACTTTGGCAGTCCAGCAGCGACAGGGTTTCCCGCTCCTGCAACTCAATCCGCGGCGCATACTTCTCACAAGGTTTCTGGCGCACAACCTACAGCTCACTGGCCTTGTAAATTGACAGTGGAGTCCATACCTGACAAATCAAGAGTAGAGACACAGATTCCTATACGACTGACCCTTTACAACGCGCCGAAGAATGCCACAAAACTGCATCTTCCGTCGTGGACGATATCCAAACCTAAGTTCCAAGCCAAACCACCATTCCAAAAGTCCGAAGACGCTCTCGAGCTTTCTTGTATGCTGGTTTGTGCAAGCGCAATGTCAAAGGATGGGGCACAAGACCTGGCATTCCGGCGCGCAGCAGAGGAAGATATTGACATCAAGAGTGAGGACTACAAAGTGCCCACAGCGCCCGCACAAATGGATGAGAATGATCCTCTGAGACCTTTGAATGGCGGACCAGTAGCAATTTGTCAAGGATGTATAGTGCGGGAACGCAAGCGAGCAGCAAGAAAGAAGACAAAGAAGGCAGACGAGGAAGAGGAGTGGGCAAAGGACGAAGCGCGAAGGGTTATTGTGTTCAATTGTCCCGAAGTTCGAGACTGGTGTGTACCAGGGACGAAAGAGACTTCTGTGAAGGAGCACGATGGACCTGTAGATCAAATGTTTGTGCATGCGCCAATGCGAATCGCTTGTTATTGCCGACACCAGAGCGAGAAAGTTGGTTTTCAGTGAGTTCAGCATTAGGCATCCGCGACGTCGCACAACTAACTGTACCAGGGTGATTTTCACTGTTCGAACCACGTCCGGAACTATACTCGCACAGGTCATGAGTGAATCTATAATGATCACTGATGATCACAAACAACCAACAACAGGCAACGGACCTCAAGGATCTTTCCCTAGCAACATGTCCTCGACAGGATTGTATGCACCGCCGCCAAACTTTGGCATGTATCCCACGTTTACTCAAGACATGCCTTTCAGGACGTCATGGTCTACCAACGATCTACGTACCTTGAACCAGTATGCGCCTCAGCGACGGCCTGCCAACTTTCAACGGCAGAATTCAAACACATATGCGTCGACAGCTGCAAGCACGGCAGCGAGTACTGCAACTGCAACCCCTCGCAACTTGTCACGACCCGCTTCACCTACTAGTCCTTCTGGCCACTCAACAAAGAAGCGAAGATCAGGCTTTGGTCCGACTCATAACAAACTCCCAGCAGGTCTAACCATGACACGAATGGATGACAATAATACGTCTTCATCAGCAGCACCCACACCTATGACTGCTGGGGCCACATCAAACTTTGCATTCAACTCACCTTCCACATTCTCAGGCTCAATGAATCAGACCTTCAATCATATGGCAATGTCAACCTCGGATCCTTACCAATCCGGTCCTCCAACGCCAATGACTGGAGCGATGTCAAATGGTATGTTTGGTTCAAACCTCGCTGAACCTTATGAGTTTTGGTCCGCGCCAACGTCGCAGCATGTCTCTCGAGCACCTTCGCCTCATTCTAGTACGCGACAGAACTCTTTTAGCAGTGGTGCGGTGCCACAACAAGCAGCTTTTGCACTCTCAACTCTGCCTGCTGGTCTTAACTTGACAAGACCGCCGATAATCCAGCGTCTGATTCCCAATACAGGAGCCAAAAGCGGTGGCGATGAGGTTACCGTGCTTGGTAGCGGTTTCTTCCAAGGACTGGAGGTCATGTTTGGTGATAAAAAGGCTACGAATACTACATACTGGGGTGATACCACTCTAGTGTGCCGCGCACCACCTCAACCGCAAGCAGGAGTTGTGCCTGTAGTCTTCAAACATCAACATCATACCGCGCCACCAGAAATGCAACAACTACAAGGGATACTTCCGACGCGGTTAGTTCCATATAGCTATTACGATGATGATCGGCAGCAGATGCAAGCACTTGCGATGAGTTTGGCGGCAGCACAACAACAGCAACAGCTACAGCAGCAAGGTCAGAACATGAGTCAGGAAGATCTAGCACGAGCTTTTGCAAACCACCAGGCGGCGTTTGCGGGCAGAATGAGACGAGGAGGTATACAGAGCCAACAGAGACGGGCAGGACTTCCAACACAGCAGCAGAGGCAGCAGGGAGGCGTCTCGAATGGCACTTCTACACCTGCTACTCCTACGACAGGGATGCCAATGAGTGCAGCGCCGCCACCTGCGCAATGAAGAGTGTGCTAGGACGGAAGTGTAACGATATCTTCGTAGGTTTATGTACAGTTCGTGTGAGACAATAATGATATGTTTTTGGACATACTTAAAATGATTGCCGGTCTATTTGATCCATATACATGTTTATATTGAGCGAGCCAAGAGAGACCACACGGATGATTGATCATGCGAATGTCAGTAGTATGACCATTACAAACCATTATCGAGTCGATTTAGCGATTAGCTTTAGCAATCGACTTTACCCCTCCTGCAGCTTTAAAAAGTCTGCTCATGTGACATCTCCCCCACATTGTGACGATCTAGACCGGCATATTTTCTGCGTGGCTGGTGATTTCAGAGGCTGGAATGAGCTGCTAGGATTGGTTGTAGGCACCTGAAACAAGAGCTTAATCAAAGATTCTCTTGGCGGAATGCAACCAAACGTCATTGAATAAACAACAAGGTTCGTCGCTGTGCCAGGAAATCACGATGGGCAATCGATTTTCTTCACTCTCGTATGCTGCCTGTAATCTACCTACCTCCTCCTCCTACTCCTCTTATACCTTTTACTGTAATCATCTTGCTATAGCCGGACCACAGCTGGACAAGATCTATCTCATCGCCACTGAGCATTCCGCTCTTCTCATACACCTACCTACTTCCGACAAACGAACCCGCACAACAACTCGCCCATCATGTCTACTCCTCCTAATGGACAGGGCTCCGCTCAAGGCGCAGGAGCGTCAACCATCTCTGGTTTTATTTCCACTCTCATCCCTGTCGGCCTGGTCTGCCTTGCCTGCCTCGCGATATTCTTCATCTTCCGAAAGCGCTTTCGCCGCGTCTACGAACCACGCACCTACCTGGGCAAATTCAGCGCGGAACAACGAGCTCCTGATACAGGCCGAGGCATGTTTGGTTGGATTCCTGCCTTTTGGAAGATGCCTGATGTCTATGTGTTGAACACTCAATCGTTGGACGCTTACTTGTATCTCCGCTTCTTCAAAGTCATCTTCATGCTGATGTTGGTTGGAACTTGCATCACTTGGCCCATTCTGTTTCCCGTCTATGGAACTGGAGGAAGTGGCCAGAGCTTCTTCAACCTCCTTTCAATGAGTAATGCTTCGGGACAGCCCAACAGATAGTATGTTCATTGGATCTTGGTGTTACGCAATGGGAGCTAATCAAAATTGTCTAGCTACGCATCTGTCGTTTGCGCATACATCTTCTTCACTTTCGTCATGTTCGTCATTGCTCGCGAAACTCTGTACTTCATCTACGTTCGCCAGGCTTTCCTCCTCAGCCCAAGAAATGCTAGCAAGATCTCTTCCAGAACTGTGTTGTTCACAGGTACGTGTGGTATATTTCCTGACAAAATGACCTGACTGACTTAACATTATCAGATGTACCAAAGGAGTTCCTATCAGAAGAGAAACTCCGAGCAATGTATCACGATGTTGCTCACATCTGGATTGCCACTGATACAAAAGAGTTGGAAGATCTTGATGATGAACGTCAAAAGACTGCCTTACAACTTGAGGGTGCCGAATGCAAGCTCCTCAAAGCTGCCAATACCGAATGGCTCAAGCGCGAGAAAAAAGGAGACAGATTGGACAACCCCATGCAATGGGCTGACGAGAACAAGCGCCCTACCCATCGTATCAAGCCTCTCATCGGTAAGAAGGTTGACACGCTCGACTACTGCCGAGAGCACGTTTCAGATTTGCAAACGAAGATTGAAGCCCTTCAAAACAAACACTACGTAGGCGACGGTGTTGATACAATTGGAGCTGTCTTCATCGAGTTCAACACCATTCAAGCCGCAGAAAGCGCCTACCAGGAACTTCCTTACCACAAGCCCAAGCACATGCAGCCTCGCACTATCGGCACTGCACCCGAAGAGATCATTTGGAAGAACCTGTCGATGCCATGGTGGAGACGAGAACTCTCATACGCCCTTGCAACTACGTTGGTCACTTTGCTCATCATTCTCTGGTCTCCATTGACTGCCCTGGCTGGTGCCATTTCAAACATTTACTATCTCGAGTCTCTTTCTTGGTTGTCATGGTTAAACGCAATCCCATCTTTTATCACTGGTGTGGTCAGTGGTCTCTTGCCATCATTGATCATTTCCCTCCTCATGGCATTGGTTCCCTTTTTTCTCAGAATTTTCGCTAAGCTGGCTGGCGCAGCGTCGACAGGTGAACAACAGCTTATGGTACAAGGATGGTACTTCTGGTTCCAGTTCATCATCGTGTTCCTCATTACGACATTCTCCAGCGGCGCTATTTCGGTCATCCAACAAATTCGCACTGACCCAGCCTCTGCGCCCGTACTATTGGCTCAGAACATTCCCAAAGCGTCAAACTTCTACATCAGCTACTTTGTGCTAGTTGGTCTTAGCACTTTTGGCCTTGCGCTTGCTAACCTCGTTGTTCTGGCGTTGTACGTCGTGCTTGGTAGTCTTCTAGACAAGACGCCTCGCAAGAAGTACAACCGCTACATGAACGTAAAGGGTATCGAATGGGGCGTACTTTATCCCAAGTAAGTCATAATGTACAAGTACATCAGCTTCTTTGCTAATACTGTGAACAGGTACACCACAATTGCAATCATCGGTATCGTCTACTCGATGATTGCTCCACTTGTGCTTGGATTTGCTACTGTCGGTCTTGGTCTACTCTACATTGCCTTCCGTTATGAGCTACTTTTCGCCCTAGACGCTTCAGGCATGAACACTCGTGGTGAAACATACAAGAAGGCTCTCAACCAGCTCTTCGTCGGCGTCTATGTATCGGAACTTTGCATGATTGGTATGTCATAATTCCTCCAATGCCACCTACTCAAACCACTAACCTCTGTTAGGTATCTTCGCCATGGACATCGGCTCCCACCCAGCTTCCGCCGGCCCCATGATCCTCATGATCATCTTCTTCATCTTCTCCATCCTCTTCCAAACCGTCATGAACAAAGCCTTCAGCCCTATGCTCCGCGGCCTGCCTCGCGACCTCCTCGCCGGAAGTCGCTACAAGCAAGCCGTCGACATCCAAATGGAAGAAGGCGCCCGCGACCCCCGCACTCCTCGCACCAGCAACCTAGGCCAAGACGACCGCACCCTGGCCGACCGCGACAACGACCCTATGGACCTCGACGGCGGCGCCATGCTGCATCAAACCCACCAGAAAGGTTGGAAGGGCTTGCTGGAACGCGCACTGCACCCAAGCAGAATGCCCGACTTTGCCGAGTGGTTGAGCCAACCCGTCGACGACTACACTGAAGATCAACGAAGGGATGCTTACGTCGCTCCTGCTATTTCGTCGGTCACGCCGCTTATCTGGATCCCACATGACGACTTTGGTGGCAGTGAGCGTGAGAAGGCTGCTACGGGCAAAGTTACTGCGATTGATGATGGCGGCGCGTATTGGGAGGAGAAGACGGGTAAGCTGAAGGTTATTTGGGAGGATGGCGATAAGGATGAGTGGGCGAGTGTAAAGCAGGCGCCGCTGTATAGTGAGGATGAGAGGAATGTGTACTAAAAGGATGTGTGGGAGGAAGATATGGCATGAGATTGAAGTGAAGTGGTAATGTTGGGTAATGAAGGTGGTAATGATGCATGCGTGCACGAGGAAAATACTGTAATGCTGATTGACGATGGGATGCCTTTCTTCACGCTCTTTTTTCTTTTGTCTTCGATAGGATACCCTTCTTCTTTTCTGGAATTTTCGAAGGAGTATAGAATTATGAACCATATCTGCTCCATTCGTTGGCTTTTTGTTCTGAGGTCAATGAGATAATAAGGCACTGCTTCAACCTACGAACTACAGTAAGTGGGAGGTAAGCACCTTCGAGTTGTTTTACTGTTCTCTTACTCGTTCGTTCCTCTAGAAGTAGCAACCTTGAGCTGCGTGCGATGTTCGTTCGTACTTCATATCCATATCCGCGAGACAAGCTTGAATCAAGTGAATTCGCTACAACAACGAAAACGAAAATTCAAACATAATAACGACACCAAAAACGAACCTTTTTCCTTAGATGTAGGCAATACGTCTAAGTCCAAGTTATCGGGCCTTATAGAACCTCGTTTGTCTGCCTGCCTACCCCGTTGCTTTACCTGAATGTGTTGGGAAAGGGTGCGAAAAGTTTTCCTTCATTGAGAACTCTTTTTATCATATAAGATATCAGATCGCTTTATTGAACGAAGGTGATGACGTTAAAGCTCGAGTGTTATCAAAAAGACTGGGGAAGAAGTCGGTGCTGTTCTGTTCGCCATCTGATTATTCAGTGATCTGAGCGGCGAACTTTTACTAGTTGTTGTCCTGTGCAAGGAAGGAGGAGCAAGCAGAGGCGATGGATATTCTGGCTTATCTTTTTTTGCGATGAAACGAGAGGTATTCGGGACTTCTTTTTAGTCAAGATTGGTGCAAGGTCACATACTGCTGCTGTGCTGTGCTGGAGAAGAGAGGTTGATTGTGGATGTGAAATGTGGATGTGAAATGTGGATGTGAAATGTGGATGTGAAATGTGGATGTGAAACGTGGATGTGAAATGTGGATGTGAAATGTGGATGTGAATGTAGATGTAACTGAGCAGATCAACCGAGCACCATAGACTACGGTCGGTGGTGTCAGGGATGGAATTAACTAGGAGGACTGTGAGGGGAAGAAATTGGTGATTGTTCTCAGTGGTGGGGGTGCATGAATGTCGATATGGGTGAATGGAGTGGTACTTAACAGCCCTCTCCCATCCCAATACCCAACTACATCGGTCAAGGTCAACTCCAGCTACAGCTCCGCTAGGCGCTGAACGACAAGCGCAGTAGCAGCTCCACCACCATTACAAATGGCAGCGACCCCGTACTCGCCCGGCTCAAGCTGATGCAACAGTGTCGTCAGGATCCGTGATCCAGAGCTACCCAGGGCATGTCCAAGAGCTATGGCACCACCTCTTCTATTAACTTTGCCGAGATCAAGGCCAAGTAGCTTAAGCATGCACGTTAGTATGGAGCGATTTGGGTATGGGGAAGCAGACTGACGAACCTTCTCATTGACCTTGACGACTGCAGCGAAAGCTTCGTTGATCTCCCACACAGTAATCTGATCCACGGCGAGCCCACCATGTTGTAATGCAGCCTCGATCGCTTTGGCAGGTGCCACTGAGAAATCGATTGGATCGACAGCTTGCATCGGCTGAGGAGATGATCTTGGACAATACACGCGATGTTTTGCTGTACTGCTTGGCGACTGAGTAGTTGGCAAGGACGACAGCGGATGCTCCGTCGTTCATAGTGGATGCATTGGCAGCCGTGACAGATCCAGAACCATCTTTGGAGAACGCCGGCTTCGTAGTTTTCATCTTCTCGATTTGGAGATTGTCGTATCCTTCATCCCGGCTGATAGTGCGGCTGCCTGACTTTGAAGTAACGACAACAGGAGCGATCTCATCATCAAATTGTCCAGCTTTCCAGGCCGCTTGTGCACGATGATACGAACGTATCGCATATTGATCCTGCTCTTCCCTAGAGATTTCAAAGTCTTTCGCAGACTTCTCCGCACAATTACCCATTAACACTCCATTATGAACATCCCACAGTCCATCCTTGATCAATCCATCCTCCATACTCTAATGTCCAAATCTAGCCTGCAAATGAGGTCGATTGGTGTAAAAGGGTACTCGAGACATACTTTCCATACCGCCTGCAATTTCTGCTTCTGCCAGACCGAGCTGGATGTTTTGGGCGGCTAAGATGATCGCTTTGAGTCCTGATGCGCAGACTTTGTTGATTGTGACTGGCTCCACGGTGGAAGGCAGACCGGCGAATAGTGCGGCTTGTCGCGCAGGTGCCTGACCGACGGATGCTTGTAGGACATTTCCCATGTATACGTCAGATATCTTGGAGGCTGGGACGCCGGATTTTTCCCATGCTGATTTGATTGCAGAGGCTCCTAGTTGTGTGGCTGAGATTGAGGAAAAAGACCCGTTGAGCTGAGGTAGTATGTCAGTGATGATGGTAAAGTTCTTGCCGATAGATTTGTCCTAACCTGACAAGTAGGAGTTCTTGCAGCACTGAGGATATATACATCCTGTATACCAGAAAGTTTATGTGCTGGCGATATGTGTTGCTCAATCTGCTGTAGCCGGCGTTGTGGCATAGTATTGGACATCTTGAGAGAAGCCTGGCCTCAGTCGCCGCAGCTGACACAGTCTCACGATTTTTCTGCTCAAGCACACAGTTTCATACGCCAAAGGCTTTTTGTCCCTTGTTCCAAGGCCCATATCGTAGCATTTACTACATTTACGTCGGGTGCTCGGATATATCGCCTTGGAGGCCAAGCTTGCACATATCCGAGCACGGGATGCCGCTTTAATGCCACAACAGGGAAAGGATTTTCTCGTGTTTATTGTGGGAAGCTCATCAGCCTCATCGTCCTAACCGGGTATGGTAGAGTAAATGGAGTCGCTACCACCTGACCTCGTCGTTAAAAACACCATCTGACTCCCTCCATCTCTCATTCCTCCGATGATCAAATTTAGGACCGAAAGATCATGTGCTATTTTGCTACTAGATAATGGAGAAATGACAGCCAAAAAGCTCAATCGAAAGCTCTTTCTCGTCGACTCGAACGTTGCGCTCAATCGGGCGTTTGACCAAACCTTTGAGAAGGACTGCCGCCCTTTTCGCATTGCGTGTGGCTCCTACACTAAGCTTGAACGGAGGCAGAGTGTCACCACTATCATCTTCATCTATCACTATACTTGCATCGCCCAAGGCCTCAAGTTGCTCGATAGCCCAATCACGTTTATGTGCTTCGTTGCATTCTGATCCGAACAGGAATAGTGGCCATAGCAGAGCCGGATGTACCACTGTCTGCTGCCGACCTACAACTTCTTCACCATAACTACGTTGTAGGTTATTCCATGTCTCTTCGATTGCCCTCGCGGTTGTTTCTGAGTGAGGGAGATGCCACCAAACGACACGATGCAAATGCACAAATAGCACCCAGAAACTTGCCATGTAGAGACTGAATATCGCCTCGAGCCGCAGAGCTATATCTGCAGACACCATCTCTCTCAGCTGAGCTGTCGATAGGCGAATGATTTGGGACGTTGCTGCCACAGGTGTAGTAGTTGCAGCTCCAACTGCTTGCCAGCCACCATTACCTCATATTCATCCTTTACGGTGAATCTGGTTCGATGATGTCTGTCGTATGAACTAATGCGCCGAGAGAATTTCTGAGTGTTCAAGTGCCAATCCAACGCTGGCTGCAGAATTGTGTTGAGCAGAACGAGTTTTCTCTGTCTGCCACTCATATGAGTCTCAGCATGGAAAAGCGGGGCAGTGTTGATATCGCTGATTTTGTCAGTGTGTGAACCCTGCAGCTCACGAGCGTCACGACGACAAGGGACTGTGCTGATAGATGTTGGAGAGTTGCCTTCTACCCCATCCTCTTCACTTCCGCTATCTTCAGCACTAATCTGCGTGTGTTGGGCCGAAACCACCTGTAAGGCGGACTGCGATAGAAGCGCATGTCCTCCTAGATGTGATGCCTTGGCATCGAGCGTATTGAGCCATTGCAGAAGTTGTCTCGAATATGTGTTCCAGTCTCCTTTACCGGTTATGATTCGGTCTGCCAGATCACTTGGGAACAACCTTTGGTCGAACACTTGGTCGCGGACTACCTCAAACCAGGCAAGCAGGAAGATTGAGGCAAGCAAGGCGTCTCTTATCTTTGAAGAGTTCTGCCAGTCTAATAGCATGACAGCCTCGATCTCCCTTTGTGCAGCTCCTCTCAACGTCAAGGCAGGTCCTAGGGAGTCGAGACAATCAGCACTGTCCGCCCTGAGTACAGCGTGGTCATCGTTGGCGAGCAATTCGATTATGGCAAACAGAGCACTACCAACTGATCTGCGATAGCGGCTTAGCCGCACAAAGTAGTCTTGTAGACGCCTCCACTTTTTGACCCCTACTATGAGAATAGAAGCTGGTGGTTGTTTGATCTTGGCAAAGTAGGACAGTAAATACTTCGAGCGCACACTATTCATGTAATCCGAGCCAGGCTCAAGAGAGACGATACTGTCAGGTGTGAGAGCTACCGGATCGGGATCGGACTCCCTATTCGTTGTGAAGGTGTTCGTGTTTGTCTGCAGAGGGAGGGCTTGGCGAGGCTCAAGTCTCTGTAGAGTATTGTCTGCTTTATCCACATGGTTAAGAATCATGGTTCCGTCTCCATTCCAAGCAGTAATGTTAGCCTCAATGTCTAGAAACGTAAAGGTATCCAGGGAGTTCTGCCCATCAGGAGGATCAAAGATCCAGTTGTTATTATGGTTGAAGGTATTCGCACCATCAGCCAGCTGCATTGGCCATGCGTGGAAGCCTTGTTCCCTGCTGGCCACTTGTGCAGAATCATATCTGTCTAGAGCTGTTGTCACAACATTCAATGGCTCTACATGATTGACAACATGCCCGAAAAGACCATTTTCAGGCTGTGCTCTCGGTCCATTGAAATCATGATCAGTCAATGGCACGAAAACCCCTCGATCCAATCCCGGGTAGTACCCAAGGTCATGTTGAACATTCCTTCGAACATCGATGTCCTGTTCGATGGGTTGCCTGTCATCTGCGAAGGTCGAGCACAGTTCATCAGAGTCTTGTGTAACATTCAGGTCGGCCTGGCTTTTACGATGTCGGGCCGCCGTCTGTGGCGTGGTACCAACAAGGCTGCTAGTCGTCCGAGGTTGTTTCTTCTGGTATTCGCATTCGAGTTGTAATTTCTCGCAGTTGCGGCAGACGGGATGGACTTCATCGCATCTCACACGCCGCTGCTTGCACATCAAGCACCCATTTCGCGAGCGAGGAGCCGAGGGTCCATGTCGTAACTGCGGACGCCTTGTCTCCACAGAGCTGGATCGGCATTCCGTTTCTCGACTGGCCCGTGCGACCGTCGACATGGGTCGCCAAGCTCGAAGCGCCTCGAGTCCAGGTGGTTGATTGTTGACACAGTCGCATCGATAATCCGAAACTTGGAATGGATAGAGGAGAAAGATATAGACGAGATAGACGAGCTAGACGAGAAACGGCCAGGCAAACCCCGCAGGGGTAATCACGGCCGCATGCCAAGGTTAGTTCGCATATGGAAGGTATAGCACTGCTGGTATATTGCCTCTTTTTCTGCGGCTATACTCGCCATTCGTTGATCTCTTTCTTAGGTTAATCGATATTGAAGCTCCAACATATTTTCAAGCGCCAGCCAAAATCTCTTTCTCACCAATTTATTGACCATGAGCGATCAAGAAACATATCGTGCGGCCTTCGACGAGCCGCCAGCGGCAGTGGTGTACAGTAATGTTGATCCAAGCACCCTCATGTCCCCAAGTATCTCATATGGCCTGGGCTACGCTGAAGCATGCTCGAAACATGTCAGGAATACCTTTGGCAGTTCTCGCGTCTACATCATCTGCTCCGGAACGCTATCTCGGGAGACTGACAGACTTGAACGACTTGTCGAACGACTGGAAAAGGATGGAGTGAAAGTAGTAGGCGCCTATAAAGGGATCCGTCCACATACGCCGTGGTCTCAGATTATGGAGATTACAAATGAAGCGCGAAACGCAAAGGCGGACTGCATAGTCACACTAGGCGCCGGCAGCATTACTGATGGCGCGAAGATTGTAGTGCTTGTAAGTTGCTGGGCCTACTTGTTTCCGTTGTCAAGATCTGATAGCATGTAATAGGCCTTGGCCAACGGGCTCACGGAACCGTTGCAGCTTGCGCCGTACTCGGTCGAAGCAGCGAAACCAATGGAGAACGTCAAACCACCTCAAGTGCCACTCATTTGTATAGCTACCTCATTGTCGGGCGGCGAGTACTTCTCGCTCGCTGGTGGAACAGACGACATCATCTCAAAACACAAACAAGGAATCTTGCAGCCTGGCATGGGTGTTCGTCTTTTGATCCTAGATCCGAGTTTGTGTCTTGGAACTCCATGGTATCACTGGCTGTCAACGGGAATGCGGAGTGTCGACCATTGTGTAGAAGCGCTTTGCAGTCTGGAGAGCACCGCTACCTCCAACAAAGACGCTGAAGAAGGACTCAAACTCCTCATTCCTTGGCTATTGAAGACCAAGGCAGACGAAAGCAATGTTGAGGCTGTTCACAAGTGTCAGATGGGCGTGCTCTTAGCCATGAAAAGTATACGCGCAGGCATTCCGATGGGCGGCAGTCATGCGATCGGGCATCAACTAGGACCTCTAGGTGTTGGCCATGGTATCACCTCATGCATCTTGTGTCCCGCTGTAATGAACTGGAACATCGCCAGTGGGGCCAAGATTCCACAGATTAAAGCCAAGCAAGAGAAGATTCGTAATATCTTGTGGGCGATCGATGCCGGCCGCAAAATCTTCGTAGATGCCGGGTTGAAGCAGGAGGATGCTGATCTGGGAGATCTCCTTGATGTCTTCATCCGGAACTTGGGATTGCCTAGGACTTTGAAGGAGGTTGGTATTGGACGTGACCAGCTTGATGCACTATCTGAGAGCTCTTGAAGACTTTTGGGCCCCCACGAATCCCATACTCCTACTTGAAGCTGCCAAAGTAAAGGAGATATTGGAAATGGTCGTTGATTAGCGAAAAATGCTTTCGCAACACTGAATATCGAAGGTTGAATTTTATAGCTACGATGTCCTCCAATGAATGTTGATACTTTGCCATCATTTGGTAATAGTAGTCCAACACATTACCTAGCTAGCAGACTGTGATAGCAGCCACTTGAGCCCATTCGTAGTCTTCTCCTGAAAATCCATACTGAATTGAGCTTTGGGAAACCAAGTCCAGAATCCGTGCGGCAAGCCCTCAAACACGTCAAGTTTCGTAGTTATGTTGTTGTCTTCTCTCAAGACAGATTCGTAGATGATTGCCTCGTCACGTAGTGGATCAAGGCCACAAACTTGAAAATAAGCAGGTGGCAATTCGGCATGCGATGGGAAGAGAAGCGGCGAGCGGAGTACAGATCGTGGGTCGGGCTTGTAGTGTCCTGCTCAAGGAGTCAGCGAGCGGATAGTTCGGCAAAAAGGATGCCTGTTACCTTCAAACATCTTGATGCTGCTCTGGTTCAAGATTGGGGCGTCCTTATTCTGCTCGCGACTGAGGTAGTATTGTTTATACTTCTCGGGCACTGCAACAGGCTCGCACGTCGTGGGTATGGATAGATATTGTCCTGTCAATGGCGGAGTGCATTTCTCATCCCCGTAAAGATGAGTGATCACAGCTGCAAGATTTGCCCCAGCACTGATACCGCCGACAATGAATCCTTTCTTCGCGTCTATACCCAGTTTTTGGACGTTTTGTGCAGTCTGTCAATATCAGTTTCTGAGCTCCTGCCATGTTGCAGTCGAGGAAGGCGCATACCCAAATCAACGCATCGTATGCATCGTGTACTGCTGTAGGAAATGCATTCTCTGGAGCGAGCCTGTAATCCACATTGACAGCCACACCACCTAGAGCCGTCCACTTCCTGCACAGAGCAACCTCGTTGTCTAGTCCTCCCAGACAAAATCCACCTCCGTGGTAAATCACAAGCCCTGGACAACCTCCTGAAGCTGGCTGAGAAGGACTGTGAATTCGAACCGCGATTGAAGTACCATCCCGCATAGTGACCTGTTCGTCTCGCTCGTGATAGGAGACGTGGTCATCACCAGAATTGCTGGCGGTCAGCGACTTCTTCATGTTGGCCAAATGCTCTCGTAACTTGTGGATGCCATCTGTGTCTTCGAGGCCTTTCGAAGGAGCCATGTTCTTCGTGAGCTATGTGGTCATTAGTTGCTGGATTTTGGGATGGATTTCAGTTGGTCATGCCTCGGTCAATTCAGGGTTCATTTTGGCTAGCGCTATGAGGGCATCAGGAGAGAGCATGCTTCACGGATGTATTCAAGATATCAGATATCGCGGTGGTAGTTAATCGCAGCTGGTGTAAATTCAGGGGGCCTTGGAGTAGAAGAACCAACGATGTCGGTAGTTTGAGGCATAGCTAAGACATACTAATCAGCAGACTGTGCACACAATACACGACGTAGGCGAGCGGAGCTTCGGCTCAGAAAGCACCATAGATGATGTGTAACATGACGTGTAAAGACGCGACGGCACAAAAAAGCTTGGACTTTAGGGTTTCTAGCCCTGGCGTTTCACAGTAAACCAGCGACCACATCTAAAATGGTATGATCTCAAAAACAAATATGAAAACAGTTTCAACGCACAAGATCTTTTGCCAAGGGCCAAAGATATCCAGACTATCCGACACTATGTTAACTCGATTAGCCGCTTTTAGCAGTGTGCTCAAATCTCTCGGCAATCCCTTCAGAGCCCTCGATTGAGTCTGCAGGATCGCGTATGTCGACGGCGTCTCCAAAAAGCGCCGCAATTTGTTCGAGTGAGAGGTGCTTTGTGTTCGGGAGAATAAACCACGCGCCACTAGCGAACAAGTATCCCGGAATGATAAAAACGAGATAAAATCTCCACTCAATGGCACTGAAAATGGTCAGTACAAGCTGTCCGAATACTGTTACGAGGGTGCTTACTCAAAAGCGATGGGAGCAACTTCAAGCCACAGGACATTGATAAGCGCAATGGATGCCATCGCAACAGTCATGCCTTTTGCCCGCAAGTGGCTGGGCCAGAGTTCAGAGTAGTCTGAATCATTAGCAATGCTCGAGTGTACTCTTGAAGAGAGAACTTAAAAATGTACTGAGCGCCGTCCACAGTGAACTGAGAAAAGGACTATATCATATGAGCTTTGGCAATCCTGATCTCAGAGCTGCTGCTTAAACTTACAATGTATAAAAAGAGCATTGCGAGGGCTGCCTTTGATGCTCCAGCATTTTGTCCTGGTACACCAAAAGGGAAGTTGGAAACAAGAGCAGCCTCGACAACAAGACACAAGAGAACGATGGCCATGCCAATGGATAAGGATTTGTTGCGTGGAAAAAGGTCGACGAGGAAAATGGCGAGCATGCCACAGCCAGCCGCGAGTGTGTTGAAGGCCCCCGGGTATAGAAGAGCGTGTTCTCCATCGAACCCCAGGGATCCATAAATTCTGGGTCCATAATCTGTGCCTGGAGTCAGCGATGCATGGTATTGGTGTGTTAGAGTACTTACTATTCACAACCAGCACTCCAGTCATCTGGATACCAAAAGCTACCGCCATCGTGAGAAGAGCACGCTTTCGGTAGGATGGCTTGGTCGCCACGGCCCGCCAGGTGCTTTCGTATGCAGAATCGCTCAGGATCTGCGCCTTGATCTCTCTAAACTCAACTTCCATCTCGTCTCTACCATGAAGTTTCTCTAGCACAACTCTAGCCTGCTCTTCTCTGCCCTTGAAAAGTAACCAACGGGGTGACTCTGGAAGAAAGCGTATAATGCACAAATTGAGAAATGGAAATAGACACTGCAGGCCAATTGGTGCTCGCCATTGATTGTTCGCAGCAGGATGGTAGTGAAAGAATGCATAGCCGATCCAGGCAGCTGTGGCATAACCTATCAGCAAGAAAGCACTGTGGATATCGACCAGTCCTCCTCGATTATGCGGAGGCGATATTTCTCTAATCCAAATTGGAATTGCTCCTAGTAGCCACCAGGAACCCATGCCGCTAATGAAGCGAAAAGCAATGAACATTCCTATGTTGACTGAGCCAGCAAGACATGCTCCAGAGATCAGGACCAATGCACAGGCCGTGGCAATCGATACCTTGCGGCCATATCTATCGCCTGAGAACAGTTAGAAAACAAGTTCGCACACTAAGTCGAGGTACCGACCAATTATGTTGATCCCAAATGCGCCAAAAAAGGCTCCAGCTTGGAACAACCCATTCATGGTTGAGAGAAGAGGCGTAGCATCTGAGCGAGTCGCAAGCTCGAAGAACTCGATGAATGAAGGTTGTCCTTAAATCAGGTTAACTTCCTCCTACTCAACATGTGATGGCTGAGGCTACACTTACCAAGCGATGGACCTATGATTGACGCACTATAGCCCATGGATACACTCGCCGTCGAGCACATTGCCAGGATAACAGCAAGATTGTATGAAGTGAATTGACGTTTGTGAACATGGTGAAAATTAGTATCTTCCACTTCCATGGTGGAAGGCATCTTTGCAGGTCCTCGCTTTCGAGTAGAGATTGGGCTTGTGATGGTTGTCAAGGTATTCAGGAAACTCACTCGATGGAAGTCAAAAGATTTACGACAATGGCTCAACAGGTTCAGCCAGACATGACAGGTCTATAAGTACTTGGGATGACTCTCTCCAAGCAGTTCCCCGCAATCACTCTACACATCCAGCTGTAACCCCATGATTTGGCGTAACAAATCCTGGAGACAGAAGCTGGAGTACAATGGTACGGTACGTCGCCCTTTCAAGTCGCGAGCCTCAAGGATGGATTCGTGGCATGAGGTCGAGACTCGCGAGCATCCGACGCTAGGGCGCCTTAGGCGGCTATTGCATACACGAAACTCTATACCCGACCCGTCGGCGGCGGACTTTGAAGCGAGCGGGGAAAGTGCGGGGTCGCTGATCAATACCACCTTGGCTTTCATAGCCGACGACTGTACTTGCTTTTAGAGCTTCTCCTGCTTTGTCCTACGTGTAGATGTGGCAGATCTTGAAACGAATGCGAGACCAAAGCCGCTTCGATTAACGTCTCGCGGCTTCATACATAAGCAGCTCTCTTGTCTTGACCCCAAGTCGTACATTCATCCATTCGTCCTTGAACTCACAAGAACATAAACAGAACATAAGCAGAAACATAATGAGTCCAGCAAGGATCATCACAACCTCGGCGGGGCCTGATCCTGATGCAGCCATTCCTCCCAGTGATGCAGTACATGAGAATGAATGGTATAATCAGGACTTTGATGGCTACCGCATAAGTGAAAACCCTTTGCATACGAAGCGCCATGTTCGTGTCATTTGCGTCGGTGCTGGAGCTGCAGGCCTGCAAATAGCTTACAAAGCCGAGCGACTGCTGCAAAATGTAGACCTGCAAATCTACGAGAAGAACCACGACATTGGTGGAACATGGCTGGAAAACCGCTATCCTGGTTGTACATGCGATATTCCCTCACATTCTTAGTAAGTGCGAGGATGCGGTGTCAGCATAATGCATACTTACCCTAGCAGTCAGTTCACCTGGGAACGTAACCCTCACTGGTCGCACTTCTACAGCTCCTCTGAGGAGATCTGGCAATATTTCAAAGATGTAGCAACAAAATATGATCTTGAAAAGTATGTCCAATTCAACACAAAGGTAAACTCTGCACACTGGGATGCAGAGGCAGGTCTGTGGAGGCTTGTTCTTACCAAACCGGATGGTACACAATTTGAAGACGAGTGCAACATACTAGTGAATGGATCGGGAGTCTTGAATTCATACAAGTACCCAAACATTCCTGGCATTAATGATTTTTGTGGAAAGCTCATGCACAGCGCGGTATGGGATAATCATTATGATCTCTCTGGCAAGACTGTCGCTGTCATTGGTGGCGGGTCATCTGCTGTACAGATAATCCCAAACATACAACCTGGTAAGGTACATCGTAACATATAGACTGAAACTCATACTAAAGACGACTCTAGTGGTTGGGAAACTTATACCATTTCTACGCTCCTCTGTTTGGATAACTACAGGATTTGGTGCCAAATATGCAGGACCAGGAGGCACAAACTTTGCATGTGTGTGCTACCAGTATCGTTTTGTTTTTGTGCTGACCATAATGTAGACTCGAAAGAACAAATCGACGAGTTCACGAACGAACCTGAGAAGAACGCAAAGTATTGCCGAGATATCGAAGGAGAACTTAACAAACGCTTCACACTCGTAAGGAGGACCCCCCATGACCTTCAAAAGCAATAGACTGAACAATTCTAGATGCATCGGACCAGCAAAGATCAGAAGATATCTCGCGATCTGGTCGCAAACATCATGAACGAACAGCTTGGACAAGATCCGAAATTGACCAAGCAGATGATTCCGTCCTTTGACCTTGGTTGCCGCAGAATGACACCAGGTTCTGGCTATCTTCAATCCCTGAAGAAGGACAATGTCCACGTTGTGAACGAATCGGTAGTCCAGTTCACTAAAGATGGCGTAATTGATGAATCTGGAAATGAGCACAAAGTTGACGTTGTGATATGTGCGACTGGATTTGACGTGTCCTTCACGCCCCATTTCGAAGTTGTTGGCAGGGACGGTATCAATATCAAGGACTCTTTCGGAGCAATCCCAAAGGCCTATCTTAGTGTCACGGCGCCAAAATTCCCCAATCTCTTTCGTAAGTCCCAAGCACCTAGCCTCACGTTTTATAACAAGCTGACCTGATTTGATAGTATTCATTGGACCGAATGGTCCCGCAAGTCACAGCTCAATCCTTCCAATCCTCGAATGGCACACTCGCTACTTGTTCCAGATGATCAACAAACTCCAGGCTGAGAACATCAAGTCTTTCGAGCCGAAGCAAGAGGCAGCCGACGATCTATACAATCATACACATGAGCTCATGAAACGGTTGGTGTGGTCGAGTGCTTGTCGCTCGTGGTTCAAGCAAGGAAAGATTCATGGACCGGTTACAGCCATTTATCCTGGAAGTCGTTTACATTATTTTGAAATGCTGAAAGATGTCCGGTATGAGGACTATGAGATTGAGTATCGCACAAAGAACAGATTTCAGTTCATGGGGAATGGGTATACGCAGACTGAGCTTAGTGTGGATGGAGACCCTGTTTGGTATTTTGATGATGCTTTTGTTAGGGTGTAAATCTAAGGTCGATGTTTGTCCAATTTGTGATCTAATACATTCATGACATTTAGAAGGTCTACGAGCACTCTTCACAGCGCAACTTTTGCCCGGCCCCGCGAGTTCTGACGACGACGTGGCATCCCCAACTTAAATTGACGAATACACTTCATCACTTCGGCGTATATGTGACAAACATTTGCTGAACCTTTGTGAATATGCTTTATCACTCTAGCAATGTTTTCAGGGGACAACCATCACCAGAATTCTCATAATATAGGATCATGTGACTAATTGTGAACTATACTGTTTCGGGCATTGATTCTTGGCAGCAGCCACGCGAAGAAGCGAGCACCCGACGCACGTTGGTTATGCGAGGCAGGAGCTCAATTTCTCTCCGTGCTGCAAGCATGCTTCTCCACCTCAGTCCTACTCTGAACCAAGAACTAGTAGTATCCATCGACGAGCAGCTGACTTGTGGTTGCGAGGTCATATGGTGGTCGGGACTATCGCAACACGGCTTGGTTTGAGACCAGGAGCGAAATGTTATGTATCCACCGCTGAAGTCGAGCCAAGAGCTTTCCCTCACATTGGCCGCCATGGCCCAGGAAGATGAGGGGCAGACTGTTCCGCCCTCATTAGTTTGCCGGTAATTATGCTCTATACTCTGTTTCAGGTTTAAACATTGTCCTGAGTAGCACTGCTGCAGCTTCGTCCGGAAAGAAACATCTAGCTCTACAGACTAGCACTGGTTTGAGTGCGGTGTACACTGGACGTAGCAACCATGGACCTATCAATTTTTCGTGGCTCTACCAAGCCCCCGCTTCTGCATCTCACATTGGGTGAGCTTGTTCGCGATCAAGCAAAAACAAATGGCAGCAGAATAGCTGTGGCCTCACAGCATCAGGATCAAAGTCTGTCATTCACGGAGCTGGAGAAGCGCACTGACATTCTCGCGTCATCCCTTTCACAACTCGGTGTCAAACGTGGAGATCGTGTAGCAATATTGCTTGGAAACCGGATAGAGTACGTCGAGGTGCGTAAGCAATATCCGATAATCCACAGCTCATCTTTGCTAACTCCTTCGTTATGCAGATTTTCATTGCAAGCGCGAAGATTGGTGCAATTGCCACACTTCTGAACTTTGCATATACGCCAGCGGAGCTACACAGTGCTTTGACTTACACCAGTGAGTCCATCTTTTCGTGGGAGCTGGGTTGCAATATCGCTAATCATGTTTCTTCGCAGGATAAGATAATGGTTCCCGTGCTACTTTTCCATGCCTTTGGATTGATCATTGGTAAGCACTTCTTGGTTTTAGACCGGCGGACTTGTGTCTTGATGCTGATATATGATGACAGGCCTCTGCACAACACTAATTACTGGTGCCATGATTGTGCTGCCTTCTGAGTATTTCGGCGCTCATGCGTCCTTACAATCGATAGAGAGATATAAATGCACTGGGCTCTACGGTATGTGAGACGTGCAAGTAGCAATCTTGCACGAACGAAATGCGCTAAAGCTTATTTCCATCTAGGTGTAACGACAATGATGATTGACCTGATGTGCCATCCAGCTTTTACCACCACGCAGCGCAGTTCCCTCAGGTTCGTAGATGCCGCCTGCAACTGTGACTAGCTACTAATAGATGCGTCAGATTCGGCCTAATTGCAGGTTCCGCCATGCCAGAAGAATTGCTCCTTCGAATCATGAACAAATTCCCCATCCGAGACATCTACACAAATTGGGGTCAGACCGAGCTTTCCTCCATTGCCACGATGACATCCGCAGACGATCCCATCAAGAAGAAGCTTAAGACCGCCGGAACATTGCTTCCCAACTTAGTCGCGAAAATCGTAAGACCAAATACTGGCCAGGTCCTACCCAGAGGAAGCCGGGGAGAGATTGTGGTGAGTGGCTGGGCTGTGATGCAATCTTATTACAACAACGCCACAGTCACCGCACAAGCAATACGACGACACCCAGAAGACCAATCACCCAATCAAGCTGGCCTCCACGTCGATGGTTCAGATCAACGCTGAATGCACACTGGTGACGAAGGATACTTTGACGAAGATGGCTACGTAGTCATCACTGGTCGAATCAAGGACCTCATCATCCGCGGCGGCGAGAACATAACCCCTCTCGAGATCGAAGAACGCTTATTCCAATATGCAGCCATCACGCAAGCATCTGTTTTCGGCATCCCAAGCGAGCGGTACGGCGAAGAGGTCGCGGCGTTTTTCGAACTCGCAGAAGGATACGCAAAGTCTACGGATGAAGCTATCAGAGACTGGGTGAGACAAACACTGGCCAGGTTCAAGGCGCCGGTCCGTATTTGGTGGTTGGGTGACACGCAAACGGGTTGTCCATCGGAATGGCCCAAGACTGCGAATGGCAAGTTGCGTAAAATTGACATTAGGGCGATTGGAACTCGTAAGTGTCTTTCTTGGATTCGAAACTTCTGTTTACGTGGTACTAATCCATTTCGCCACAGGACTGGTACAGGCAGGTCTATCGGGAACAGAGAGCGAGCGCGCACGTTTATAGGAACAAGCTTCTCGTATGTACTGTAAAGTTTTGCCATGTCAGGTCGTTATCAAATCATATACTTACTTACAGTATGTTTTTTGGTTTCACATGCCCTACACGTAGAATAGAGGCCTACATTCAAAAGCCCCAGCGTCTATTGTGCTGTAATTTGTAGTTATCGAGCTCGTGGGATGGACTCAAAAGCACGAACATTCCCCAAGGAACAAATGCTTAGTACCACAGTTCGAGGGTGCTTACAATAGATCTATGTGCTCTCACTACCCAACCGCGCAAGCTCTTTCGTCAGAAAGTCCTCCGCATTGACAATCTCCGTCGATCCATAAACAATCCTCCTCTTAATCGCCGTACTCGGCGCATTCGCACCACCACTCGTTCTTTTCGCCCACTCCTGCAAATTACCATACTCATCCATACTTCCACCCCCAACAGTAAACACAATCGCCTCATTGTACCCCTGTCTCTTCTGTCCGAAACTGGCCTGAATGCCACGCCCCACGCCGTCCAGTGCGCCAGGGAGCCCAGACGACTGCGCTTGTCGGGCTTGGCTTGCTTGCGGGATTGTGCCGCGCGCGTTTGCGCTGCGGGGGTCGAAGTAGAGATAGCTTTCCGTCTTTGCGATTGCGGAGGATGAGGCGTTGTGTGGGTCCATGAGGGATTCGGTGATTTTGGTAAGAGTGAAGTCGCGGTTTGCGGGCAGGAAGGTCTTGACGCTGGAAACAATGTTTTCGAAGTTGGCGCCGAGGCCGGCGTCTTTGAAGCGGTCGGTTAGGCGGGAGGAGATGGCGCTGAAGCCGCGGAGGAGGTCGCCTGAGGCGGAGGGTTGGGCTTGTTGGGTTGGTGCTGTTGACATCATGGTCATTCTTGTTATTTGTCGGACGCTGCGTGGATAAATCAGCGGGTTGTCTTTGTTGTGATTGGAATTGTAGCAATTCGGGCACTTACTGCTTGATGTAGGTTAGTGGCTGAATATCGACCCCAAGCTCCTTGAAAGTCTCTTCAAATCGGTCCATATCTGCCTTTGCGATTTCTTGATCGACGCTCAAGAACCAAATGATGAACAATCTGAATTTGTCCATTGGTTCGTTGCCTTTGTCGGTAGCTTTGAGAAAGTCAAGCATCTGTGTTTTGTTTTGTTTCGTGATGGCTTCCTCAAGCTGATAATAGTTGTCTAATTGTCGGTCTTTGATTCCTTGTAATACCGCCGACAAAATGTTCATGTGCATGTCCAGTATCGCTTTTCTTTCTCTAAGCTCTGGTAATAATGTGATGGCGTCCTTCAAGTGTTGTGCAGATGTACTTGTATCGTTCTGTAAATCTTCCAAGGACGATGCGCCAGTCTTTCTTGTTACATCTGCTGCGTCTTCTCTGTATTTTGTTAACTGAGCATCGATATCCTCGGCGACATTAGGAAATGGTAGACTGGCGTTCTTGCTCCAGAAGAAGTCATTTGCATTAAGATCGTATGCTTTCTTAGAACTGCCTTTGCTGGGATTTTCCGCGTCGATGGGCACCTCCACTGTAATACGATTGAGATGCATCTTGAGTACGTCTTGTACTAGTGACTGATATGTCCAAGAATGTGATAGCATCGGTATTAGGTCAACGTTGCGATCAACAATGATGAGTACAGGACGTGCTGCTGGTTGGCCGTTGGAGGACGAAGGACGATTATCGGGATGCGAGAAGAGGTTATCTTTGGAATTCAGGATGTGGTCGCGCAGTTTTCGGTCGAGCTTGGCTGCTATTACTTCTGCTGCACCTTGTTTTGGACATCTGATAATGGGGATGACACCTGTATTTAAATGTTAAGCGCAATGTCATGGCCACCGTTTCAAGATATTACTCACCCATTGTAACAACGACACTGAAGAGACCGGTGACAATCCTATCGACCATTGTGTCCATCATATCGTCTGCGATCTTGGCTGTGTTCATGGCCCAGTACGCTTCATTGCCCATACCCAAGCTGAAGAGGTCGGGCTCGCTGACGACAAAGTTTAGATATTGGTCGTAGACTTGCGCAATATGTTCGGAAACGCCTGCTGTTGCTATTTGTGAAGCGAAATCTTCTAATAAAGGTCGAGGGACTGAGGACAAGAAGTTGATGTATGCTGGAGAGTACAGACCCCGCTCCAAATCAGAGGTGATAAGTCTAATATTTTCTGCGGTGGGCTCGACAAGGTAGATGACAGGTACGTCAGGGATGAGATGGCGTGTGGTGTTCACATTGCTGTACCCTCGTCAGTGCTGATACTATACTGCCGACTCTTCTTGATTGCATACAGATGTATTGTTACTCCCCATGATCGCAGGTCATTCACCCTTAGTATGCTGCTTATTACGTCTCTTCCGAAGTTGTCAAAGACCAGGACTTTCCATATTGGTTCTCCGTCAGAGTTGAGTATAGGTGTTGCTTGCGGTATGAGCCCACTAGCCAAAGCTGCGTCGGCATGATGGTCGTCTACATCTCGAGGAGGAACATGGTTGAGGTTGAGGAGCTTCTCGACGGAGGCTGGTATGAGCGGTCAACATAGTGCGCCTGGACAAGGTCCGAGAATAAGCCTACCTATTTGTCGAGCCCTGAGTGTCTGTTGTGAAGGTGGCATGACGGCGCACGGATTGTCGTTGGTGCTAACCACTTAGAACATGGCCACGGGATTGCAGATATTGAGTATGGGAGGACAGCACGACAGCAACTGGCACTTAGCACTCTTCGGCGCTTGTAATGCAATAGTTGTCATCTGCAAATTGCAGGGTAATGTTTCGAATGGCCTATGAGGTTACCTGGTGACATGTGATCGGGCTTAGCGCGTTTTGCCTTGTCGGTCGCAATATGAGGTTCGACTCCTTCCGCTCCCCTCTTCTCTTTCTCCTAACAACAACAACAACAACCACAACCACAATCCCGATCTCTTGTTATCTCCTGCCCATTCTCTTCATCCCGTAATGCTGTTTGCGGCTAGCTGTTTATAAACGTATCTGTGACAGGAGGGGAGGATTGAGGCGTGTTAAGAAAGGGCAGGCTTATTGACTCACCAGCTCTTTCAGCTCTTCTGCTGAGACGTGTCAACGATAAACAAAGAGCAGTGATTAAGCTAGCTCTGCAGAAACTCAAGCAGGTTGCCATCATCCCGTATCTGATAACGTTGTGCTCGGCGTAGTACAAAACACAAAAAGGTTACCACCAGCTCAGCTCTACTTGCCCGACAGTTCTGCGTAATCTGTCCTCTTCCAACTTGGTACGCAGGAAGGATAATTCGGTGGTATTTGTTGACATTCTGAAGGAATTATCAAGGAGCTTGAGGAAGATCGATCAGGAAGGTTACGGCACAAAGAGAGAGTGCGTTACAGCGAGGTGTGCCTGCACGCTTTCAGCACACAAAATCGTCGTTGACTTATTTCAAAGTCTGTGTTCGAGTGCCTCGTGATCACCAAAGTCCGTTTCGGTCTTAGCGTGGAAACTTAGCGTCGGCTACGGTCGCTTCAACCAATTAAAACGCTCATGTCGTCTAACGCCGACTCTGGCTATGTGCCCCGCAATCAAGATGGTCATTCTCAATCGCATCATGCATCTTCTTACTTCCACAACAATGACAATAATGCTTTCGCTGGCTTTGACCCTGCACTGGCCGGCGAGCAGCATGACGCTCTTAACTTCGCCAACAACCACGACTGGAGCTATCAGCCGGAGCAACTTGGCCTTAATCATGCCCATGACCCGCAAGCTTCTTTATATCAAGGCTGGCACAACCCTTCACACCAGCAACATGACTTGAATATGCAACCTGGTGGCTTCAACGACTTCTACAATCACTCATATCAGCAGAATGTTCAGCAACAACAACAACAGCAAAATCCTGAACCTGCCAAAAATACTCATTTTGATGGTTCAAATGACTTCAGATATCCTATGCCCTCATCATACGGGCTGTCGAATCCATATACAGCGACCTTGAATGATAATGCTTTTCAGCCAACTGCTTATGGCATCGAGGATTCACCAATGAACACAATATCTCCTGGTGCTCTACAAAGTCGGCCCTCATCATATCCGCAACAATCAATGCCTGTACCAGTGAAGCAAGAAGAGGTACGTAATCTTTTGGTCACACTCTTTCTAGGCCGCCGACTGACCTTGAATAGATCAAGCCAAAACTGTCTGTCCGTGAAACTCCATTGGCTCAGACTCAACTGCCGAAAGGCGTAGCGAACGGGAAGTTCGTAACCATTACTCCTGAAAGCCTCACTTCTGTTATCTCTTGTCGCCGTTATCATAATTTCCTCCATGTTGGTGACCAAATCTTTGATGTCCCGATCACCAAGAGTATGTACAGACTGCTTCTTCCATTAATTATCAATACTAACTCTAGATAGCGACTATCCCAGCATATATACCTCGGAAGTCTCGCAATGAGATTCAGAAATTGCTTGCGAATGATAGTGCTTTGACAGGTATGCATATTCCGCCCAAGCATCAAAACTCAGTTGCTCACCAACAATAGCGAAATTGTCGAAGAAGCCAAAGAAAGGCAGTACCATTCCAGCTCCTAGACCGGCTTTCGGACGTTCCGAAACTCCAACAACGATCAAAGCAAGACTCATCAAGGCTGAAACGACACCTTCTTCCGAAGAACCAGAATCCAGCGACGACGAATCAGACGACGAGGAGGAAGAATCAATGCATCCACCTTTGCCTGCTACCAGGCCAACCAAAGCATTGGAAGCTGTCAAATACGACACGATCAAAACTTTGTGGCGTGTTCCCTACAGATCTGTGGAGGGTGATGATATTCGCAAAGGCTTGACAGAGTTCTGGGAGATCATCCGCACCATTCGTGATCGATGGAAGTCCGACACCTTGACTGCCAAAGCGGCTGAAGATGCCAAAAAGGTCAATGAGATTGATATCTTGAAAGAGCGAGTTGAGAATCAGCGGGAACTCCTCGAGGCCGTGCTTGGGGCTGCCGTAGCAGAAGGTCATCGCGACATTGTTGAACAGTACGTATTCTCTTCTATTCTTTCTCCTCCCCATCCTATTGCCGATTTCTTCCCGATGCAAAGCTACCCCATCACTTGCTCTTGGTCTATGACAATATGTAGCAGGCTGGCCACGTGATTAGTAGACTGGTCTCTTCAAACCGTGCCGTAAATGTAGAGGCTTGCATACCTTTCAGGTAGTGCTGTCTGAGTTCAGATGTGTATCATTATATTTTGGAAAGCATGAATTTTGGTGGCTAGTATACTCATGCTGTTTAATCTTAAGATACCGCATAGTCCATGAACCGATTTGAGTAATGTCCTAAACGAAGCATCAATCTAATATAATCGTGTTACAGTCTTGGCGAAAATGTCCCCCTCGTGCTAGCGTTGGCACAGTTTCTGCAAGATCGCATACGAGAAGCAGACTATAATGGCAGTCTATCTCGTGCTATTCTCAAGGTAAGCTCTCATCAAAACTTGGCATAGGACTCAAGATACTGATATCATTGATAGCTCTTGGCACGCTGTATTACACTTACCGATGGTACGCTCGAGAAGACAGGCATCTCCAAATTCCTTCCTCGATTCCAGAAGAGAGCCAATGAAGAAATGCAAGGACTAGCGAAACGCATCATCGACAACGCTGGCGCGGCATCAAGAAAGAGAAAAGACGGAGGTCGACCTTCGACCGTGTCCAAGGAATCCTCGGGTACGACTGCACCTAAGGCACCATCGCCTGTAGCAGGCGTCAAGCGATTAAGACCAGGTGAAAGTGGCAATGACCAGCCACTCAAGAAAGTCGCACCGAACCAGGCCGTCCCGAAGAATGCAGCGAATGTGAAGCGCCCTGAAGCTGATGGGAAGCCAGGTGCTGCTGCAAGTGCACCCGCCGTCAAGAAGCCAGCCGCAGCTACCAAGACAAGCAGTTTCTTCTCGACACTCCAATCAGCAAAACGACCTAGTGCGAAACAGACTGTAGTCACTGCTCCACCACCTAAGCCTGCCGCAACATCTGGCCCCGCAACCGCTACAGCAAAGCCAGCGGGCTTCTCATTCGCCGATGCCATGGCCAGTCTGAACAAGCCTAAAGAACCAGAGCCTGTGGTGAACAAGCGACAGGAAGAGGCTACAGGTCCACCTGAAAGTGCAGAAGAGAAAACAAAACGCCTGCGAAAAGAGCAAAGACGTAAGCTTAGAGTCTCCTGGAAGCCCGACACAGCTTTGGAAGAGATTCGGGAGTTTATCCATGAGCCGGAAGAAGAGTATGGGTTCGATGCGAACCAAGTCCGAGATGCAAGAGACAAGGACAGTGAAGGCAGGATGTTCAAGCTGGGGTCACATCAAGATATGATGGATATCGACGATGAAGATGATGAGCCAGAACTGCCTCCGTCCGAGCTAGACGATCATTCCAAGTCTTTCCCTGCACCAACTGAGATCGACTTCTCGCGCATACCCCAAGAAGAACGTGACAAGCTTTACATGCCATATTGTGGTGGGTCCCTGCAACCTGATTCGCCCGAGCGTGTTGCACAGGAGCAGCGCGAGGCGAATACCCTCATCGCTGTCTACGCCGATCGTTCGGACATTCCTGCGACGCCCAAAGAGCCACCAGAGTCGAATGAAGAGTACAAGGAGCCGAAACCATTCGGACGACCTCTTGATATGGTACTGCAACGTCTTGCTAAGTTCAGTATGCCTGTACAACCAATGATGCCAGCCATACCAAACGACCTTGCTGCTTTCCTCGGCTCATTGGCACAACCGCCACCTATGCCACAGCAAACCTTCCCTGCTGCTCAGTCTACTACATCGAATCCGGATTTGGATGCAATATTCGCTCAATGGAGAGCTCCACAGCCACAAGCATCGATGCAGCAGCAAACTCAGCAACAACCAGCACCGCCAAACATGGGGTCTCTATTTGCTCCATTTCCAGCACCACAGCCGCAGAACACCGCCGCCTATCCACCACAGCAACACGCGCAAAACTATCCTCAGCCACCACCAGCCATTCCCGAGAATATTTCCGCAATGCTATCGGCTCTTACTTCTAGCAGCACAAATTCAACCCCTGCGAATATGCCTCCGATGCCTGGTATGCCTCCTATGGGCGCAAACGGTATGCCTGACTTCACCCAGTTGAATCAGATGGCCGCACAAATGGGCATGCCTCTATTCCCTGCTTTCCCGGGAATGCCTGGCTTCCCACCTATGCAGACTCAGCCACAGCAAAATGCTGATAATAGTGGTATTGGAGGCTTCGAGAACCCAGAAAGGTTGAGATTGATGCAGAATCAAGGTGATGGCGGTGGTGGTGGTCAAGATGAGGATGACGACTATGGTGGCAGAAGTGGTGGGAGAGGTGGAGGAGGAGGAGCAACAATTCCGAAGTGGAAGCAGAAGGGCACAGAGCCGCCGAAGTTTGTGGTGCAATGCAAGTATTGGAAGCAGGGGAAGTGTCGCAAGGGCGATGATTGTACTTTCTTGCATACGGAGACATGATGAGGGTACGAAGTCGCTCATTCTCTACTGGCTGATTTTGCTACATGGCTGGATTTAATATAGTTGCGGTTGGCGCAGAAGACGCAAATACATGAACAAGCGGGTTCACGAGGGTTACCAACATTGTCACAGATTAGCATACCAGGTCTAGATATAGATACGCCGATACTTGACAGCATTAGTTGACATCTCTCCTTGTACAGCACTGAAGTGACTTCAAGCGACTGATATTCAGGGGCTCTGCTCAATGGACGGCCGAAAACGGAGCTCTCCACAGAACATGGCCAAATTATATTTGTTGCTGTTGCTGTGCACGAAACATCGACACACATCACCACATACACTCACATCACAATGGCCGCCCCCAGAACTGCCACCAAGGCTCTCCGTAGCTCTCTCGCCAAGCAATTGGCCTCTCCCCAGGTCCAGCGCAGGACTCTCGTTTCTGCCCTTAATGCTGCTGCTCGTCCTGCTGTGCTGAAGGCTGCTGCTAAGCCCTTTGCTGCTCAGCAGGTTCGTGGTGTCAAGACCATTGACTTTGCTGGCCACAAGGAGACTGTTTACGGTATGCAGAAGATGCAGGCGCGACGAAGCAGGTAACAGAAGACTAACAATGACAATAGAGCGTGAGGACTGGCCCAAGGACAAGCTCCACGTAAGAGATCGCGTGCGCACTGGAACATGAACATCACGACTAACGCCCCAGCTCAGGAATACTTCAAGAACGACACTCTCGCCCTCATCGGTTACGGTTCGCAAGGTCACGGTCAAGGTCTCAATCTCCGCGACAACGGCCTGAACGTCATCATTGGTGTACGAAAGAGCGGTGCTTCATGGAAGGAGGCTCAGCAGGATGGCTGGGTCCCAGGCAAGAACTTGTTTGAGGTCGATGAGGCTATCAGCAAGGGTACTATCATCATGAACTTGCTCAGTGATGCCGCTCAATCTGAGACATGGCCTCACATCAAGCCTCAATTGACCAAGGGAAAGGTATGGAATCAGAAGCTCTTTTCTCCAACCTTTTAAAATGCAAACATCACAGTCAGAGCGACAGCTAACATATTCTCTTTCTCAGACCCTCTACTTCTCCCACGGCTTCTCCCCCGTCTTCAAGGACCTCACCAAAGTCGACGTACCCACCGACATCGACGTCATCCTCGTTGCTCCCAAGGGCTCTGGCCGCACCGTGCGCTCCCTTTTCCGCGAAGGCCGTGGCATCAACTCCTCCATCGCCGTCTTCCAGGACGTAACTGGCCAAGCCAAGGAAAAAGCCATTGCTCTTGGTGTCGCCGTCGGCTCCGGCTACCTCTACGAAACCACCTTTGAGAAGGAAGTCTACTCCGACCTCTACGGCGAGCGTGGCTGCCTTATGGGCGGTATCCACGGCATGTTCCTCGCGCAATACGAAGTCCTCCGTGAGAACGGCCACTCCCCATCTGAGGCCTTTAACGAGACTGTCGAGGAGGCAACACAGAGTTTGTACCCATTGATCGGAGGTCAAGGAATGGACTACATGGTAAATATCAATTAATCTTAGTGTGACACAATCGCTAATTTTTATTACACAGTACGCAGCATGCTCCACGACAGCGCGCAGAGGCGCCATTGACTGGCAGGGACGATTCAAGGATGCATTGAAGCCTGTATTCTCGGATTTGTACAAGAGTGTCAGGACGGGTGAGGAGACGAAGAGGAGTTTGGAGTACAACTCGAGGTCGGATTACAGAGAATTGTATGAGAAGGAGATGGAGGAGATTAGGGGATTGGAGATTTGGAGGGCTGGAAAGGCTGTTCGTTCGTTGAGGCCGGAGAATGCTTAGACGAGTTCAGCTCTGTTCTCTTTGACGAGGTAGGCGGATTTGGTGTGTCGACGACGAAAGGATGTATTCATGACTGGGATATAACAAGGTACCACGTTTTGTATGCAATATATTAGGGATTGGGCTGGTTTCGAAAAAGCGGCTGAATTGACTATTTACACGCAGGCATTTTGTCTTATTCCGTACCATCTCTGCTGTTATGTCGTGGAAACTAGTAGTGGGACAGTTTCAATGCAAGAGGGAAGGCAGTGGTAGCAGATCCGAAAACAACCTTGGGGTATCCTGATGACATGCGTGATCGTGCTAAGGATCTACCATATTAGCTTACAGGAATAGCCTGTCAATGATAAGGGCCAATGTAATATGACAGGAGTGGGATAAACTACACTGAGTGTGGGTTATGAGATAAGGACCTGTTGGATTATTATCTGGAGAGTAGGACTCGAACGAGGGAAAAAAGGTCTACTTTATAGCCGTCGCCATTGCTCGTACTGCAACCCACGTGCCCATTGAGTGATGGATATGACAACGACGTCTGGCCTATTTAGGCATTGTCACGCTAGTAAATAGTTTTGGTAAAGTCATGGCAGGTATCATTAGCTTGCTCAAAGACCCGAAGAAGGTGCTCATGATGGCAAATCATGCTAGTAAGTGGTCGTTCTAAGCCACTATACGAGCAGTACAACTCAAACTCGGTCTTCGGGTTTATCTTCCTTTGGTCGTGACACGCCCATCTCACACCGAGTCACATACCTGACGCAAGCCTACCGCGGCCACTGTCCGTCTGATGGTGCCATCGGACGTCTGAAAACATGCTCAGATAATAGCCTAGTCACATATGTGCGGCTACAGCCATCAGAGCCTGCTCACGGTTGTGCTGTGTGCTTCCTCTATCGCGCTGACCATGAGACATTAGATAATGGATGGAAACACACGCTACAGACTTGATGCAACCCCCGCGATAGAGCGAGATGTGTTTTCTTCCTACTACACGTCATGGAAGACACATCTACTCTACTACTCTACGTTGATGTTGCTCGCATGACTCGCAGGCGGCGTTACTAATCAGAACAACTTCATCGCTTGCACACGAAGGCAGCGGAAATCTAGCGAAGATACCCCCCTCATCGATCAGCTAGGTCAAGCTTATCTTATGTACTCTCAAGCTCACAAGATAGACCACAACCGCAATACCTTATCTTACTTTCATTCATCCTACTGCTGCTTCTCCACAACATCCCAATCTTCATCTCCGTTCGTCTTGCTATTGTCTTTCTCTTTCCCCTAACTCGCACCATCTATTTTCGTAATAACACCGTTCGCTTTATGCCTTTCACGCTCTTTATCTGCCTTTGCTGTTGAGATTTGTGGTTGGGGAGGCTCGGACTCAATTTCTAGCGTTATCTGTGTTGGTAGAAAGTGTTAGTGTTATTAAGGGGTGAAAATGCTGAATGTTGGGTATGGAGAGCAGTGGGAGTTGGATGGCGTGGGAAGGGGATTACGAGCGAGATGGATGGGTTATGCGGCTTAGCTCAGCTCTGACACAAAGCGGTCAAGAAAAGAATGACGGTGTCGTGCTCAATCATTCCTAGACGTGCTCGCCCTTGCCCTTCTTCATGCTAGTTTCTCCCTTCTTCATGCTACTCTCTTCCTTCTTCTTCTTCATACTGAAAGCACATTCCCATCCCTCACACAAAAACACCCATAACCAAGACAAAAGAACAAAACTCAGACACTGGAAAAGAAACGGAAGAAATCAACTTACCGGCCCATCATTAACCAACGCAACCTGCATCATAGCCTGAAACACACCATCTTTCACTCTCTGCTCACCATGGCCTTCTCTGACTTTTGCCACAAAGTGCTCGTACAGACTGCGTGCTTGTTCGGGAGCGGCGGACTTGTGGAAGGAGGGTTTGTTGCCCTTGTTTGTCGCTGCTGTAGCGTTAGCTTCTGCTTCAGCGGATCTGTGTTCGTGCTGCGTCTCACCTGCGTAGAGGGTGAATTGTGATACTGTGCGGTATTAGTAGTGGCATGGGAAGATGGTTTGGTAGGTTGGTAGGTGGGGAGGTGGGTTCGTTGAGTGCTGCAATGGAGGGATGGCGGATCTGCATATTGGACGTTTGATGTGGTTGAAATGTTGGATGAGGGTTTCGTGGAAGGATGAGAGGCCAAAGGGTTGTAGGAGGATGTGGGGTGAAGGGTAGAAAGAAGGACGTGTGGGTCCTATTGGTTTGTGACTGACCGCATAATATCTCTCCATTGATGTCTTGAACGTTGTGTTTCCACTGCAGTAATGTCGAGAAGTCAGTCGACGGGGAAGAAAATTGTATGTTGCGTGTCACAGCAGCCTTTCACTCCTGTGCGAGAAACGCTTTCTTTTTCCTCCTCGCTTGCGACTCGATCGTGAGGTGTATTTTGCTTCTGTCTTTGTCGTGTAAGAGTGGTTATTAAGTGTCCTTGTTCCTGTCATTTGTCAGACGTGGCCCAACGATACGGGACCTTTTGAGTATCTGTCTCAATTCTAGTGCCATAACGACTCCGTTTCTCGTTCTGACTGTTTATTTTAGCATTCCTTTGTTGCTTCATCGATATCCATTCCCTCTCGTCCCCGTCCCCCAAAACACAAAGATCACCCTCCACACTTCACACACCACCACACATCACAACACGACACAACACAGCGCAGCGCAACACAAAACTAACCTTACTCCCATCCTCACCATCCCACATCCTCATCTTCAAAACCTTTCCCGCCAAGCCTTCAGCCTCACGTTTCGTATCGTGTTGTCCTACTGCGGCTAGAACGAGGATGCCTTTGCCGATGGAGCTGATGAGTTGGTTGTCGACGGTCACGGAGGCGGACGTTACGCGTTGCAGTATTGCTTTCATTTTTGTGGCAGGAGAGGGTGGTGATGGTGGTGACGGCGGTGGGGGAATGGGAAAGGATGAGGAGGTCTGGAAGGGAGAAGAGCTGGTATAGATGAGATTTTATGTTTTTTGAGGCAGCGAATATGGATAGGGATGCAGAAATCAGGTGATTAGATTGGATGACTGAAGGGGGATAGAGTCTCATCTAGTGCTTTACTCCGTATATGATCTGTTACATAGCCCACGCTTCAAATCGTGGTTCTAAATTCATATGCGTTGAAAGACCTGCTGCTAGTCTAGATCCATAGCAAGTCTTCTGCTAACCGCAACTCGTCCTCGAGAACGTGTACCTTATAACGCCATTTCAATGCTCAGTAATTCATGTTATCGTAGCCAACATCTCAATCCACCTTGTGCCATATATCGCACCCATCATTTCAGTACTCTCGCGAAACTCTCTCCCTTCACACTTCCACCTCCCATAGCTAGCCTGACATTACGCTTGAACCCTTCCCTATTCGCCTTCAAATCCTCCGCAGCATCCTTGTTCAGGGGATCAGAGGCATTCGGCTCGAGGAAGAGAAACTATCACATCCCAAGATCAGTCCATACACTCATCAAACCTCACCACACAACTTCCATCAAACATACCTGCAAGCCAACAATGACAGCATTCAAATTCAACACCGGCTTCCAATCCTCTCTCAAGATATTCAAACAAACGTTTCCTTCCAGATCAATATTCGGGTGGTAAATCTTCTGCGTACACTTTACTTTCGGTGGGTCGTGCGGGAAGTTTTGGTTGATTTTGAAGTCGAAGTAGAATGCGCCGCCTTTGTACATGCCTTCGTCGGGCTCGATAGTGAGGGTGAAGTTGAGAATGTCGTCGGGGTTGGGGAAGGAGGTTTTCATCGTTGAGCCGAGAGAGAGTTCTGAGAGATCTGGAGGTGGGGAGGTGGGTGTTAGTGGACCGTGGTATAATATAGAGTGTAATAAGGGAGTTGGTGATGGTGTGATGACGGATATGGTGGTAGCAGGGATCGCACCCTTTTGCACGCGTAGTTGAGCGGCTGTGACCTTCTTCTTCTTAGCTCCTCCTGCTGCAGCGGCATTCTCAGCCTGCTGCTGTTGTTGCTTCTGTGAACGGGAAACGTGGTGTCAGTTGTATTGATCTTGTTCTTGGTCTTGCTCTCCATCATGTAGTAGGCAATAGGATACTGAATGGCACCCAAGTCGAGGTACTTACCATTGACCAGATCTTCAACATCTTGATACTCGTGTGTTATCTACAGCCGGAGTGGCGGTGGTGTCGATTGGATTGTTTCAGAAACAGAGCGAACACTGGGCTGCTCAAGTGAACGAGATTACTGCCAGCAGATACAGGGGTGGCTCAGTACGTGTGTGGAACTCAAGAATTGGTGCAGAGTCTGCTTGTTGCAAGTGTCACGCGAGAGCTATTGAAGGACGAAGTGACGTCTAATCAGCCCCTTTTCGTTGAATAGTCTGAAACACAATCGAAACACCCCATACCAGCGATCTTTCATTGAGTTTGTTATCTACGTTTTCACCGCGCACAAACACTCAAAAGATGATAAATCCTGTTACCACGCATGCAGTGGCCTACGCATCCTGTCATGCTTCATAGCCACCTGTGCATCACCTCAGCATATCATGTGAGGCGAATATGCAGCACATCTCAGCCATGCTCGCCTTCGAGATCCCCAATCGGTGTGTCTTCCTGTTCACACCCTGGTGCGTGATGTCCTTGCGTTGATCGATGATCGCATCACAATGCGATGTTCGAATGTAATTTGCAGGAAGCTTGTTTGATAACTTGTTCTGAGCTTGGCCGGTTCCATTGGGGTTGGACAATCGTGGCTGTAGCTGCTCTGCCCGAAGATATAGTGGGTGGAGTGTGGAGTATCACCAAATCTCGAGGCAAAGCTCGTTAGTGCTGGCAGCAGATCTCCTTGACTGTCCAGCGACTCGGTGTGTCCAATTAGCCACACCCACAGATTTGTATATGGTCAGTAGATGATCGTAGATTCGTCATACTCTCTTCAGGCATGGCTCAAAACAAGGTCGACAAGCTTCTTGCCCTGTCCACCTCCAAGATACGCCTTGTTCTTCTCATCACCTTCGACGTCCATAGCATCACCGCCCGCACCTTCATATTCCATGTCCACAGCAGCCTCATAAGCTTTGACAACCATTCCTTCGTCCACTTTCGCGCCTGCCTCACTTAGTGCTTGAATGCATCCAGCCAGTCGAGCCATTTCACGTCTTGTTGCAGGCGCAATCTCGTCATTTTGACTAGAATATATGCTTCCGCTTACACTCTCCTCCAACCTTGTGATACTGACCTCTTGACCTTGCTCTTGCCCTTCAACCTTTGGTTCAACATGGTTTGCGATCCAGATATACCCATTCACTCCCAGCACAACATCCACGTCACCACCACCATTGGCCGTCGCCACAGTCCAGATCTGTCTTCTTGACCGAACGACTCCTCCCCCTGCAGCACTACCTCCCGCGCCAGTCACACTGATGAAGTAACCATTTCTTAACTTGCCGTATTTCAGACTTCGTGTGTGCAAGCTAGCGCTGCCATCGGAGAAGATACTTTGTACTTCCGCAACAAGAAGGTCACCTTCGGTGAAGAATGTACGAATGTTCAGTTCATCTACCGCAGTCCTTCGTCGCAGAATACCACCAGGCAGGTTGATACTACTTAAAGGTAAAGCTGCAAGCAATGGAGCTGCAACATCTACTCGCCAACGCCGTGACTGTACTTCTACAATTCTTCCTACTACAAGATCGCCTATTTCAGGTGTGTATCGAGCGCGCAGTGGGCGGACCGACAGGAGTTTGTTTGTCTTGAGGATAGTGCCAGCGACTGTGGATCGGATAGCTGTTGTTTCAGGCTGTAGTGAGGTACCGTGACCGCGCATCCATTGTGGATCGTCGGTGACAGTCTGACCTGGTGTTACGATAGTGGTTAATTGGGGACGTCTTGAGGTGCGGGAGGAGTCGAGTTCGGCGTCGAGGTCGAGCTCCATATCTTCGTCATCATAGGAATCGGTGGTAGTCGAAATTTCGGTGGGTCGAGCTGGTGAGAGGATGGTGATAGCCATTGTGAGTGGCGTGATATCTGGGATGAGGAGGAAGTCGACAGTCGAGTGTTCGCGTTTCACATCTTTTGAAACATGAAATTGTCAGATCGTCATCCTTGGCTACATGACTCGCAATCGTGTTTTATGGCCAGTATATTGCCTTCCAGAAGCAATTGAAGCAGAGAAGGCTAGCTGCTCTAGCAAGCTTGCAGACACTAGGCATGGGCTGTGCCTATCATGGCCATCGAATCTGGCAGCCATCAGTGCCATGCAGCTTAAGCTTAACAGCTCGCGTGGTTGCCTAGAGTTCATCGAGGATGTGGAGGTCTGTGCTCAAACCCAAATGAGATTATGAAACGGTTTTTCCACAGGAGGACGACCAATGCAATTTCATGGTTTGCCACTCGCTCTTCAAACATCCTTTGTTTACCATTTGACTAGGCAGTCTGCTCTGGTTGTTATATGTGCCTACTCTTCGTGACATGCGTTTACAAATGGCCGTGCCTACTGCCCAGCGCGTCGACGAGACTACAACGACCCATCAGCCTTCATCAGTCAGAAACAATGAGACCAGTGAAAGAGATCCAAAGGACAGCCAAGAATTAAACAAGATCAAGACCAGAATCGTGATCCTTGCCGTAGCAAATTGACAAGATATAACCTGACCCTCCCTCTGCATGCCAGCCATCGACCCCCTTCCTTGCCTGACCTTGTCGTGATGACCATCACCATGCCCAATCCCGATTTGCAAGTGTGCTTTCATCGCACAAAACTTTCGTCGCGCTTACACAAACCGATAGACTGGAAGTGAATGTCTGTCACTAGCCGGATGCTAATATTGCCTCGCTATCAACCTTCGATTGAATGTTCTGCTACCAATCTCCTAGTCTACGAAGATTGTCGTTTGAAACCAGCCGCGTTTGAGACTCTGAAACACGAACAGCAGGACCTCATCAAACGACCCTCGACTTTCCGTCTTCCACATACGGCAACGACAGGACCTTCCCTGCGATGACTGGACTCGAGACGAACAAATTGCGGATTTCGTTAGTCAAAGTCAACAATTTTGACAAGAGCTCCTTCTCGTGTTTCACATTCGTTCCAGTGAGACGCTAAGGTGGGGTAGGCCGGTCCAACGATCCCACCACATTAAGTACGCGGGATCTACCCTGATGTAACAGGGCCGACATTCACTCTCGCTGGCTACAAAAAGACATTCGCTTCTTCTTCCACTCGCTTTCAAACCTTTTCACAACTTCACACTTCGACTTCCTCCTCATCCACCCAACCTGTACACTCGCTACAGGCCTCTTCAAGCAAGCCAAAAGCTTGCCACTCTCGTTACTAAACCTTTCTTGTACATTTGACGCGTCAAAGGTCAATCTCCAACGACCTGAGCTCAAGAAAGGCCACTTTTTTTCACACTTTTCAACACACTCGCCTTCACGCCACTCACACAACCGACCAAGATGAAGTTTCTCACCACCCTCTTTCTGGTCTCTACCTTGGCCGGCACCACCTCCGCTCTACCCAACTTCATTCCCAACTCCAAGCAGGACGGCGGCGGCTGGACAATCTCACAGCACGACAACAAGCCCAGTCCAACTCACAACCCACCTCCGATCTGGCACCCTCAACCTTCGAAACCAGTCAAACCAGTCAATCCTTGGAAGCCAACTCCCATCAAGCCTGCCCCTCCTCACTACCCTCAACCTCCTGTCAGTCATCAACCAACTCTCAGCTGGAGTGTCTCAAAAACCTCAACTATAGCTCATCTTCCTACTCAATCAGTTGGTCATAACCCCTGGAAGCGCAGCGAGCACTTCGAACCTCAACATTACCGTGGTGGCGGCGGCGGCAAAATGCAATCTGTCACTTGGAAGCCCTGGCAACCAGCCAAAACCACTTCGACCTCTTCATCAGCAGGAGCTACGTCTACTACCTCTTCCTCATCAGCAACCACCTCTACCTGGCCTGCAAAAGGTGACGGCAATGGCTGGAACCCACCTCAAGCACCTCCTGGACATGGCAATGGCTGGCCTAAGCCCAACCCACAGCCCGAACCCGGAAGCGGCTGGCACATTGCTCAACCCAACAACAATGGCTTCGGTGAACATGGCCGTGCCATCAACACCTGGAAGCGCGATGATGTTCTTGAAGCATAGATGCTTCTTCCAGAAACCTTATGAGCTATGACAACAAAGCATGATGAGCTTCTCACGTCAATCCAACGAAAACACGATCAAAACTTCACTTCTCACCACGATGTTCATCAAGTCTATGAACGTCTTTACCACAAACATGTGGCCTAGCCGGACGGTGGAGCTTTCGCTCTCGTCTTGAGCCTTTCATACTCTTTTCTTTTTCTTCTCTTGCATGGACATATCTGGATGCTGGCAGCATATCACAGAAGCTGAATGAACATCTTTGAGCGTATGGCAACTTCAGGAAAGGGCAAAACGGATATTATGAACAGGTTCCAGTGTCACATTTGCTTTTTTTGCACAACCAGGGCTTGATGACAAGCACTGTTGCCTCTCTTCTATATTGCAAGTCATGTTTCCTCATGTTTCTGTTTTACTTTCGCTTCTTACATCTGTCGGCTAAGGAGAGTCTAGTATAGATTTCCGTGAGGCAGATGGCTCTTTTTAATGTAGATGGTTTATACTGAAATTGAATCGAGTATACGAAAGTGAGGATTGATGACTTTCCAGAATCTAACATGTTTTCACGACTACCAAAAAACAATCAAACAACCACCATCGCAACTTCCTTCATCAAAAACAGACCTCTGAACATAACCGAGTGGTTCCAAGAACATGACAACTCACATCACCTCACCTACCTCACTCTCAAACGCTCAGTTCCCTAGCACGCACTCCCTACCTAGCACCTCTTATCCCTCCACCAACCACACTTCTCCATCATCTCCTCAATCTGGTGTTACACCCTCGCAATCCGCACGACCGACCAAGCTCTCCTTGGCAATCCGTCTCGTGAGCTTCATCTCATCCTCTCCACTCATTCATATCTGCGCACTTTCCCCTTTGCCAAAGCACTCACCCTCAGAATGAGAATCCGCGTCCGTATTGGGGATTTCCATCATTGCCACTATCTCTTCTACAGAAACTCTTCCGTGTCAGTCGACTGTCGCTCCAGCGAATGGCTGGCAGAGCAAGTCAAGCTTGCCATGCCACCTCCTCCATTGATATTACTCTTGTGGTTGCGAACTCTATTACGTCCTTTGACTTCCCTTGCTCTTCCTTGGACGCCCAAAAAAACAAATATCAATCATAATCGAAAAGAAAAATTCTGTAACGAGTAGTATATCTCTCCACTCACCATTTTGTTTTTGAGGAGAAACATCATTGTCTGAAAATACAAAATCGCACTTTTGCACTACCTTATCTATGTCAGTATTATTCTGAGTTTTTCTGCTCTTGGTTTGATTGGCTTCAAATGCCCGCCTGCAAAAGATTGGGGTTTGTTTGTCCTTGATTGCTGACCGTCTGTCTTGTGCTCATGCTTCCCAAAGTTCGTGGCTGTAGATAGGAAAGTGGTGGTGTGGGCTGCAGAGCTGGGATATCGGTTGAAAGATGTGGTTTGGGGTGGGCTGTTCATATCAGGCGGAGAGAGTGTGGTGCAGAAGGGAGTTTGCGATATTAGTATTACAAAAGACTGTACAAATTATCGATGATACAAAAGAAATCCAACAAAGCCGTCGATGTAACGCTACTCTTACAAGTTCACCAACCACCATGTGCGCCTGCCCAATACCTGCATACTTTTTTGCAGACAAAGCTCCTTTCAATCTGCTCGAGCTCAGCCAGGCGTGGAAAGAAGAGGTAGAGATACCCGACATTGAGAAGTGAAGTGTCGGAATGTAGACGACAAGCCATCCCGTCCCACCACCTAATCACCTCGACGCTGCTCTCCAGAAGCTTTTCCAGCATGATCCACCACATCCCCCGTCCCTCTACTCCCCGCCACCTCACCCTGCGCAACCTTCCTCCTCCTAGCTTCCGCCACATAACTCTCCAGATCCACGTCCTGCTCCATCGCCGCCAGAGCCGCCTTACACATCCCAATACTCTCAAACACGCCATACTTCTCCCACACCTTCTTCTCCCTCTCGAGCCTCATCCGGCCTTGCACACCCTCCTTCTTCATATCCGCCGCAATATCCCACAGTCGCTCCATAACCCTCCACCCATCCTCAACCTCCTGAACCGCCTTTTCCTTTTCCTGAAACGTAATCTTTTCCGCCTCAAGCACGCCCTGCCTTATCCGCGCCTCCCGAATCTCGCGCAACGTGTCGTGCCCGCCGAAGCCAGGGACCTTGCCAACTTCCTTCTGCACGCCCTTCATAGCCATGCCGAAGGGTGCAATTAGTGCAGCGCTTTGCTTGAGGACGAGACCGCCAACGCCTTTGCCGACGCCGACGAGGGCGCCAGTGGCGCCGTTGTGTTTAGCGCCGTCCATGGGTTGGGTTACGAGCCCGGAGAAAGCATCGTAGGTGCCGTAGACGAACTCTTCGAGGGCGGCGTGCATGCCGGAGTTGAAGCCGGTGATGCGGCGTGGTTTGCGTACAGATGTGTCGCCGTAGAGACGCGGTGCGTTGTGTAAGCCATTTCCCAGACCGAGTAGGATGTGCATTGGTGCTGTTGAGGTGTGAGATTAGCGGATGTAGATGTAGGGCAGTGTGCTTTGAAAGAAAAGAGATTGTCAAAAGCTTACCTTCTGCGATCGCCTGAATTGGCTTCACCAATCCCATGGCAGTATGTCTGGCGACGTCAGCCCCGAAATCAGAATCAGAATCCGCAGTCACTTCGTTATGATCATCTGAATCTGAATCATCATCCGATGTCGACGACGTCTTATCATTGCCATGCTGACCTCCACTCTCCATCTCGGTCTGCAACTGTCCAGATTGCTGTGTGTTCTCCGGCAATGCATTATCGGTCGGGTTACCTCTATCACGTTTCTGGTGTGCTTCTTTTTCAGCATCTGCTTCGTCCTGCTTGTCCTTCTTGTGACGTCCGAAGCTGAAGCGGCCACTGCTACCTCGCTTCTTCTTCTTTTTGTGCTTTTGGTGCTCATGGATGTCGTGCCCGACTGCCATCGGTCCCGATACTAGACCTTTGCCGATACCTGTCACAGCATGTGTGACGCCAGATGCAGTACCAGTAAAAGTTTCTCCTGGACCTTGAAAGTCATTCCTAAGAAGCGGTAAGCAGAGTATGATCGTTCAGGTATCTATTTGGGACTCACCATTCATAATGGCGCATCAGTCTCAAGTGCTTCCACTGCACCTTTTTCGATCTTACCAACAACTCTGCCGCTAAGGGTGATAGCTTCAGACGCGATCCCTTCAACCGCCATACTGCTGACCTTGTGGTCAAGATACTGCAGTACATAGCATTACTACCTCGCCAAGGCAGATGAGCATGGAACGATTTGGCGGCATTCTCTGCACCGTCACCCTCCTTTGCAATGGAATCAGCAATCTTTTGGACATTACGCTGTGCTTCTTCCGTCAAGCACTGCTTGATGCCCTTGGCAAACTTGTCGACTGTAAGGTCTTTGTAACGAACGCACTCGAAAGCGCCAGCCCGAGCTTTCGCTAACATAGAGCCCCAGAAAGGTTGGTCGCCTGAATATGCATCAGTGAATCAAGACATGCACATCTAGGCTCGTTGCAACTCACCAAAGAATGGAACGATCATGGTTGGCTTGCCACACTTCAGTCCAATTGCAACGGTGCCGGCTCCTCCGTGATGCACCACAGCCTGCAAGTGATTAATGAACAATACTCACACAAGCGCAGAACACAGTCTGTACTGACCTTGCATTTCGGGAAAAGCCAATCGTGTGGCGTATTCTCAAGCATGAAAACATTCTTCGGCGTATCGCCCGCTCCAATACCACCCCAGCCTTTGTTCACTACTGCTCTAACACCAGCTTTGTCCACGGCCTGGAATATCAATTTTGTGAACTTATCTGGATCGTCAATGACAATAGAGCCGAATCCAATGTAAATTGGAGGCTCGCCGTCCTCTAAGAACTTTGCAAGATCTTCCGGTGGCTCAAAACTAGATGCAAGGTCAAGGAAGACGTAGCCAGCAATGTCAATTTCCTTGCCCCAATCTGCTGGCTTCGGGACAAGTGATGGCGACCAACAATATGTGAAGGGCACATGTAATCGGTAAAGTTGCGAAGGTGCCCATATTGTTGAGACAGGATCTAGGCCTAGAATCTGCTCACGAAACTTGTTCACCAGATCTCCTAGACCTTGCCAAGTCAACATTTCTACTAGAGGATAAGACATGAAGTTGGTGTATCCTTGATCGACGTCTCCTTGTTTGAGATTGGTGAGTGGTGAAGGAAATTGGCTTGTAGGAGTCGACGGAAAGGTAAAGATCTATGCAAGATTCAGTACTGAGGTGGTTCGAGAGAAAAACCATGCTGTAGAAACGTACCATGTGAAGAGGGCATCCAAGGCGTTCAGCGCAATGAACATGAGCGAATGAAGGAGGATTCGCGATAATGGCATCAGCCTATGATATATGTTAGCGAGGGTCCTGCTTGAGACTCAGATAATGCCTTATGTGTGCTTACAATGAATGGTTCAAGATTTGTGTCCTGCTTCCTTCCTGGTAAATCATCTGTCGGGTTGATACAGCTCCTCCAGAAGCCTTCGAACATCTCGTACATTGAATCCCTTCTTCGCTGAATTTCACCTTCTTTAACTGTCTCCATAGTGGGTATCAATCCAGGATTTTTCACCTGTGACAATAAGTTTCAAAGGCTACACCACGGATCACAATCTTAATAATATACCATGAACGCCATTAACTCACTTGGGTTGCCGCCAATAGAGAAAAACTCCAAACCACAATCCTCCTCAATGAAAGCCCTAAACGCAGGATGCGTCGCCACTCTCACTCTGTGTCCGTGTTCCTTCTTGAGGACTTGTGCGATTTTGATGAAGGGCTGGATGTCACCTCTGCTGCCGATAACCTGAATGACAATGTTGAGCTTCGGAGACATGCTCCAATGCCGCTCGTCAAAGAGTTGTGTTCGCTCCCAGCCTTCATCGATGTTCTCGTTCTCTTCCTCTGCAGCATCCTGGTTTTGCGAGCCGACATGATTACGTAAGGCCGCACTCAGTGCTTGTCCTACCACGCCACCTTTTACTGTATGATTCAGCGAGAAATTGAGACGACCATCTTTCTTAGACACTCTGCCTTGGGCACGAAGTTGTGAATTTGTAAAGTCGAAGCTCTTGGGGCTAAAAGAGGAGTTTGTCTTCTGGGAAGAACGTGTGGGCGTTCCTTTGTCTTTGTTCTTCTGCTTTTTCTTGAGTAGACCGAAGGTACCCCTCCTCTTTGTTCTTTGCTCTACAGCAGGGTCATCGTCATCGTCAGACGAGTCCGAGGAGGAGGAAGAATGACCATTTTGCATCTGAGAAGATGTTTCATGGTCTTCATCCTGCCCGTTCGCTCCAGATTCTGAGTCTTTGTTCGTCTGTTGAGCGACAGGGCTATCGGAGGGTCTTTGTTTCGGGAGTGTTGAAGGCTGCTCTGTATGGTTAAATGCATCGCTTGAAAGAGCCGTATTTGCTTCCGCAGGATCGAATGTCGTCTAGCATGCTCAAATCAGTAGGTGGTGGCATCGCTGACACTTGAGAATCGTGGTACCTCTGCTTCGTACTGGTGTAATCCTATGAAGCGCCCATTATGATGGTGATGAGGCAACTGATCGGGCATGTTGACAGTGAGGCTGCGGACCGTGGCCGAGAGCGGCCGTCAGCGAAGGCAGTGCTCACGATGAGGGATGGGATGATACAAGGGTGGGCACGGAAAGTGAGAAGCTGGAAGTGTGGTCTGCAGACAGGGCTATCAACAAAGGCGCATGAGAAAGAAGCGAAGGAGAAGCGGAGCTGAGGAAGTGAAGTGGATATGTACTACGGGAAGCAACGTCAAGCCATGCTCGCTGCCAGTAACACAAACAGCCCAAACCTTGTAAAAAACAGGAAGTGACGATACGATCAAATGATGACGCTTGGCTAAGCTTTGCCAAGCCGTTCCCTTGCATGCATGCAGCCGAACTGCCGGGCTAGCGTTGACATGTATAAGTAATCACCTGATCTATATTCATGGAAAAACAATGTGCATGACTATACTATATATATACTACAACGATATATGACATGCGTAGCTAGCTTGCGACCAGCGCTGATGGTCTTCCCAATTTAGCCATTGATAATATCCTCTCTTTAGGGTATCTAATACACTATTCCCGCACAAAACCAAACATCAGAATGCCATAGAGCTTTGCGTGGTGTGCCTATACTACCAATGCCTGCTTTTCATAATGTAGAACGCCCTAATGTGTCATGTTTTCGTCTAACGTGTCATCATTCCAACACTACGATTGCGTTGGTTGTACTTGAGGAGTGGAAGGTTGAGCGACTGTCGGAGGGTGGATAGCAGACGTCGATGCTGGTGTTATTGGGGACGTTGAGGGTGGTAGAGCAGCCTGTGTAGGAGGAATTGGGTTTGTCGATGCAGGAGGCGCAGGTACCTTGGGCGGCAGCATATGCGGAACAGGCGTAGTAGCTGCAGCTCTTTGCACGGTCGTATTTTGGGGTGGTACTGCTGCAAATGCCACCTTATCGTCACGTGCTGCCATAGGAGAGGGCTGAGCTGGTGGAGACATTGCGTTACCATCTCGCTGAGCAGTGGTTGCTGGACTTGCTGTGGTTTGAGCTGGCACTGCTGGTGTGGTGACAGCGTTATTGTTCGGGCTCGCCATTGTCGATGCTGGCACATATGCAGCGGCTGAGGATGCCTGTACGGTGGCTGTAGCTGGGCCTGCGAGAGGACTTTGGGCAAGAGATGGTGTGGTAGGTCGGGTCAATCCTGCCTGTACCGGATTTAAAGATGCAGAAGCAATTTGGCCTTGAATGGGTGGAGCAGAAGCCACAGTTGCGGCTGGAGGTTTTGGGCCCTGAGGAAAGCTCGTGACTGGAAGCTGCGTGCCCAGCCCTTGCGTATGTGGTGTAGTAGTCATACTGGTTGCGGGAGTCGGTGTTTGCCCAGCCGTGCCTGTTGGCCGTACTGCGAATTGGACTTGCCCACCTGGAGTAGGAACGCCCATAGGAGGTCGCGGTGGTTGACCAGCCTGACCAGCAGGGAAGGCAGCAGTCTGCAGTGATTGAGCAGGTCGAGGAAAGCTTGAAGACGTGCTTTGTAGTACAGATCCTCCTGGAGCATTTGTCCCAATGGGAGTCATTATGCCAGGCTGACCGAATGGCCTTGCTGGCACAGCGCTGAAAGTGTTTTGAGTTCCCAGGGTGCCTGTTTGTGTTCTGTTGAATGGTGCGGGAGGCACTGCAGGGTGTGGTGGCTGAGCAGCAGGAACAATTGATTGCAACAAACTTCGAAGCACTTTCACCATGTGTTGCAATTGGCTTCCCTCCTTCTCAATGCCCTCGTCTGATTTTGGATGAGCCATGATCCACTTTATAGCCAGGGCTGCTTGCTCCACCGCGATGTTAGTACCATTTGCAGAAGGCTGGGAGAGTTTCGCCAGTTGATCCTGGAATTTCAAGAACACTTCGGGAATGATACCATTACAGACTTGGTCGTAAGCAGTGTTTGGCCTTGGTTGACCTGGAGCAGGTGATGCCGTGTTGAAGCCTGGTTGTCCAGGACGTGCAGGATTGTAGGGAGTGCCAATTGGCACAGCACCTCCTGGTCGGGCTCCAACGGCGCCGTTCTGTGGGTAAAATGCACCATATGGTTGTCCATTGGGTGCCATACCTGGTCTTTGGCCGTTTGTCGCCGCTCCTGGGGCCCCATAGTAGGCATATGGCTGAGTACCAGGAGGTCGGTTTGGTGCTTGATAACCTTGCTGATATTGGTAGGGTCGCGCAGGTTGATATTGTGCAGGCTGTGGCGGGTCTGCACGTTTCACCTTGTGCTCGAACGGCTCCTCAGTATCAATAGCCCATAGATGACCCTTGCCTGCTCTGCCAGCTTTCTTGAAGTACTTGCTTGACTGTAAATTGTGTCGCACACTGCTTTCCCAACCAGTACCGCCGACCTTGAATCGGAAGTATGGCCATTTGTTCTTGATAGCTTCATACACTTGCGGAAGTGCCAAGGCTGTGTTGGTCTCAGACAAGACCTGGTAAAGCAAGACTTGATATGTTTCCTCGGGTTTGACAAGCTTCTCAGGTGGGTAATCGGACTCCTTTGGCGACGGTGCCCGTGGAACTGCAGGCGCGTCCGGCTCTGCTGTCTCTCCATCGGCAGCATCGTCATCGTCATCTCCATCAGCATCAGTGTTTTCTCGCTTGAGTTTCTTTTTCTTTTCACTGCCTTCACCCTCTTTCTTGGGTTCAGCTTTGTTGAAAGGCAAAGGCTCGCCATATGGAATGCCCATCTGCTCTGCTTTTTGACGCTCCCGCCTCTCTCGCTTGGACATGACACCATCAGCTGGTGGTCTGCCAGGACCCCTTCTCTTTGGAGGAGGAGCTTCACCGTGAAGGACAGGGTCACGGACTGTACCAGGTTGAGCTGCAGTCCCAGGTGTCACAGTAGGAGTTTCTGAGTCATCTAGCGCTGCTGATGCCCCAGGCGTAATCGCTTTGGACGGCGTTGTTTTCTTTGCCGGGCCTTCCTCAGCCTTTTCAACGCTCTGAACCACGTCCACAGTGTTGTTGGTGACTTCAACAGGCGTCTTCGCCTTTTCGAGACTTTTCTTGGCTTTCTCATCATATATTTTAGGCTTCTTACTCGCATGCTTGTTAGTCTTCTCGGCTTTTTTACCCTTCTCTTTGTCAACTTTGTCCATTTTTTCTTCCTTCTCGATGTTTTCAAGCTTCGGAGCCTTTGAAGACTTGACCTTCTCTGGCTTAGACTTTGGTATCTTCAGTGTCAACTTCAAGCTCTTCGTCTTCTTCTCCTGCTCTTGGACCTTTTCTCGTTCTTTCTCCTTGACCTTCTTCTTCTTCCTTATCACATGTGCTACTGGTCTGTCCTCATCCTCTTCGTCTTCCTGGTAGCCATCATCCTCCTCGCTCTCTTCCTTGGTATCAACTTGCATGGCGTGTGCTGAGGCCTGAGCTTCCAGTGCGGCTTCCTGTTTTAGTATCGGCACAGTGAATAGTCCTTCCTCGTCATAGTCGCTCAGTGACTCAAGGTCACTCTCTTCACCTTCCGGACTCGTGGTGTGCCATCGAAAGCGCAGACCGACGACCGTAAGGAGGTCTTTATCCTCCAGCATTACTTGCTCTCCTTTGCCATGCCACACCTCGTTCAGATATACGCCGTTCCTGCCTATGATCTCAAGATGCCAACCAAACTCTTCCGAAAACATGAAGCGCAAATGTTTCTTCGATATCGCCTTGTCTTTGACATCCCCATCTTCATCCACGTTGGGGTGTATTGCGATGAAAACCTCATCTGGATCATCTGTCAGGCTTGCTTGTGGTCCACCTATTCCACCTATTGCTGTGACGCAGTTGTCGTAGTCTGATTCTTGTTTGATTGCAATGCTGTCCAGTGCTGAGTGAGTGGATAGACTATCATCGTCGCCGCTTATATCACTGCGCTTGCGTTTGCGTGAAGTGTGAGGTTTCTGGTCGCTAACAATGAGTCGCTGGTTGTAGGTATTGAAATCATCCGGCTCTCTTCCAAGCACCAACTTGAGGCTCTGTACGCGGTAGAAGCAGTCCGGGAACTCCAGGAGCGCATAGCATGGCGAGTCGTCGACAATAGCCTGGGCCTCATCTGAGGACACTGACTCTGAGTCGGAGGCGCTGAACATGCTGGCAAGGCCGAGGCTCATCGCCGTGGTGTCCTAGTCGAAGTGGCGCAGTGGCGCAGCCTATAGCTGGCAGTCAGAGTGGGTGTCGACAGGCACAGGATGCGCGGGCGAATGTGAAGATGTTTGACTACAATGCGCCCTCGCAAAGGAGGTGAGTCCAGCGGGTTTAACTTTTAGATAGAGGCCCCACTCACCCCCATATTCTTTGCCGATCTCTTCTTAGCACGTTTCAGCTAGTTGTATATCTTTTGAAGCACCATTTGTACATCATCAATGGCACCTCTGACAAAGAAAAGTAAGAAGAATGGCGGGATCAAAGCGCCCGCTATTCCTTCAGCGGCGAAAGAGACCACTCAACGGCCGGTATGGCCCCCACTTCAGCTAGACAGGAACGATGAGCAGCTGGAGCTGCACCATTTATTGCTAAATCAGATTGTGACTATATCTCGCTTCTTCCCAGCTGCCTTATGTAAACGCTACGTGTCGTATTTGAGCAATCTGCCTCTAGTGACCACACCAGGTGTTCCCAGGAAAGGCAATGCTGTAAGAGTCAACGACCGCTTCCAAATAGATGATCCTGCTTTCGCCGAGGCACTCTGGCGTAGTACGGGTTTAAAAGAGCTCATACTTGATGCTGCACAGTTACCTGACGCCCCTAGCGATGGCGTCAAGCAGTTCTGGGGCGGCGAGGTTGTAGGTCTTAATCCGAACATCAGAATCTATCGCTACCGTAGGGGCCAGTTTTTCGATCAGCATTGTGAGTCTTGCAAGATCTACTGCACAGCTTTGATTGACATGATGCGCACGCAGATGACGACTCAAACAACCTAATACATCCCAATGCACCTTCGATTCCGGCACAAACAACCTGGACGCTTCTGTTATACCTCACGTCTGCTTCGAATGGCTGTATAGGTGGTGAAACGGTCTTCTACCCATCTTCCTTGCCAGCCACGGGTAAAAGGGCCAACAAGAACCAGGCGAGCCAAGGTCCAATCGCAGTAGCGCTCGAGACAGGAATGGCTTTGTTGCATAAGCATGGCAGGTAATGAACATTGTATCGACTCTTTACACAACCTTGTACTGATCAATCTGGCAGAGACTGCATGCTCCATGAAGGGAAAGAGGTCTTAGAAGGCGAGAAATGGGTCATAAGAACGGACCTGTGTGTCAAGAGATGAATCACACACAGGAACCATGCAAAATCGACCAAGCGAACTGAACACCCTGTTGACGCCTCAGTTTCGGAAGTGTTTCAGATTTACTTGTAGCAAGCGACACAGCCCAGACCACAACCTGGTGGACTCGTCAAGATGCGATTATCCTCGACCTGGATGGATGCACGATAAGCAAATACACATCGAAGAAGTCTTTGTTTATGATGCAAACTCCGCGCCAAGCGCCAAGGCTCCAATCTGAAACAAAGCGGCGGCAATGGCTGTACCTTGCACAATAACAAACCACCACTATTGTGCAACAACGGCTGTCTCAATTCCCATCCTGATTCACAATAGGTTCATACTTTTTGTACAAGGGCGAACGGTAACTATTGTGAACATGATATGGAAGGACGATCTGAACTATCTGTAAAGATCATCATTTCCATCCTCTAATCTTTCCTTCCTCATCCTTGATTCTATAGACCATCCACCAACTATGTCTTGCTCAGCTTCGACCGTCTCACCAGCAACCGCTTCCAGCAGCAAAGGTAAAGCACCCCTTCAAGACACAGAAAGCAAAACCACACCACCACGCTACTCGACCCTTCTTCCAAAGCTTCCTCTTCCCATCAATCCGACTCTGCCGACTCCCTTCCTTCCACCACCACCACCTCCACCAAAGGACTTACCTCTGCCACCACCACAACCAGAGTTCATTGCCTATCCCACTTTCGCCGAGCGCAAGATGCACATCTCATCGCCAGCCTTCATCCTTTTACTCGTTCTGCTCTTCCTCGAATCAACAGTCATCTTCATCTACACGACCATCGGTCTCGTCAAAAACAACCCACTGCCCTACCTCTACGCGCCAGTACAGCCTCCATACCCCCTTTGTCAAGACAACATGCAAGTCAACTATGAGCTTAGGTATGGACTCAATATTCCCAATGGCGCTGTGCTCGGGGAGCAGCAGATTAGCTACGCGACAAGCACTAGTACAGTGTACAGTACTTTGATCACCACAGTGATGCACCCGGCCGCAATCACTCCACCAGTAATGCCCAATCTGCAACTTCTTGAACCAATCTCCACAGCAATCATACCAGCACAAAGCACAACCCCAGCTTCGACATCAGACACAAACGCATTCGTGACAAGCATCATCTACTCAACCACAACACAATCAGCGACTCCAGACATGGCTCAATCAACTACCTACAGTACCACGATCGTGGCCGCCACGACTCCGGCAACGTCGTCGTCAATCATGCTTACGTCTGGCTCGTCAAAACAGGCTGATGTTACCCCACTTGCAATATCCTCCACTTCTTCCCCTGTTCAATCGAGTATTCTGCCGATGACGACGACAACAGTGGACTCTGGCGCAGTTATCACAAGCATTGTCTTTTCGACTACAGTCCTTAGTGTGAACAGTGTGGAGGCGCTCAAGTCGACTGTTTATCTCACTACTGTTGTTCCTGGGAGGTAGTGGTGGGATGGAAGTAAAGTCGTGATGAAGGAGAGGCAATGAGGCAGCAATCGAGGAAGAGGAGAGACGAAAGAGCTTCGTATGTATGATTGATTGACTGAATTTTGACATGGCAGGACTGTTGGCTGGCGGCAATTGAGTGTGTTTGTACGCTCCCTTGGAACGATATGGCGGGGCGATCTGATTCGAACGAGGCTAGTGGCGTGGCATGGTAGGGCACACATGGCGATATCAGCTCGATGAGGCACAAAAAAGGGCCAGGATCTTTCCAGATGAGGCATGTTTCAAAAAGTGAGAGAGCTTCGGAATGAAAAATTGTACAAATCACTCTGTACCTTCCACAACAAATGACTTGCTATATACCAATACCATTCCATGCTGCAACAGCACAAACCCTACTTGACAACCTCATCGTAATCATGCATTCTTTACAAAGCCCACTCACCCTTATCCTCTCCCTCGCCCACAAACGGCTCATCAACGCCCCTAACCGCAACCTCACCACACCTAACACACTCCCTGCCAACAATCTCATCCAACTCCTTCTTCGCCCTCTCCAGCCTCTCCCTCGGCCCAATCTCCTCCCGCCCACCCGCAACCACTCCCTTCAACTCCTTCACCCTCCTCGCCACACCCCTTCCCCCTTTACCGCTACTATACACCTCCTCCGCACAACTTGCATGCGCGCCATGCCCACACCCCCAAACCCAAAACCGCTTCTCCACCAACACCATACCGCAAACCGCACACGCCTCCCCGGGCTCCACGAGCACCCATCGGTCTCCCAGCGCAGCGACTTCACGATTGATGCGTTGGGCGGCTGCGGCGGAGGCGTCCATTTCGGCCTTGAGCGTGTCGATGGAGGCGGAATAAGCGGAAAGCGCGGCGATGATTTCGTCGCGGAAGGCGTCGATGAGCACAAAGTCCGGGAAGAGCGGGAGCAGGTCTTCTATGCGGAGGACGCCGGGCGGCGCGCGGTGGAGGAGGGAGAGGGCGGTGGTGATGCTTGCTGTTTGCGTTTGTTGGGCCTGTGAAGAGGATTTGGGTGCCAGACCGCGAGGTTCTGTGGCTTGTTTTGATTTGTTTTCTGGCAGAGTGGCTGTGGACGAGATGACGGCGCGGGCGATGGCGAGCCACAGCTTCTTGCGGAGCGCGGCGTCGTGGTCTGTTGTTTCGGCGATGTTGATGGCGAGGTCAACTTCGTTGTGTTGCAGCGCGAGGGAAACGGCTGAGGCGTACTGGCCCATTATCGAGTAGATGTGCACGCAGGCGCGGACGCGGGCGTGTTGGATGCAGAGGCGAAGGGCAAAGTCGGCATCGTATGGAAGGTGGCTCAATGCGTCGACTCTATTTGTGGCGCCGATCGAGGCGAGGGGTGTTTGCGATTGGAGGTAGGCGAGGAGAAGACTCTCGTCGCGACTGGAGTGGGAAGCGTAGATTGAGAGGAGGGTGTTGTGGATAGCGGAGTCTGTGGAGCCGCGCTGATTGATTTCGAAGAGGAGGTAGCGGACTGCTTGGTTTTGGTCGAGGGAGGCGGATGTGATTTGGTTGTAGTTGAGGAAAGCGGGGATTAGTTTACGGGCGTCCAGGGAGGATTGACGCATGAGAATGTCGATGAGTTCGGTTGGAGTGTGTGACATCAGGACGCTACTGTATTTGTATACAATATTTGGATCGGTTTGACGATTGAGTGCTTTCAGCGCTTCCGGCCAGTTTTCTCGCTGGACCCAGTATGACAGAATATAATTGTAGTCGTCTATTGTCAAGGAAAAGTAAAGCAATTCTTCTTCGCGTCCGTGACTGCTGATAATATCGTAGACCGTCTTCCGATTGAGATCTGCTTTGTATTTCTTGCAAAAGTCTTGAAACTCTCTTTTGACAGACGCTAGCTCGCCTCTCACATCTGCCGGTGTTTGCGTTTCAGAGAGTTCTGCTTTGGTCATGGTCAAATCGTCTAGAGAATTCAACTTTGCCATGAAAATCTCCGTCAACCAACTGGCAAGCATGATCCTTTGCATGATTGCAGTCTTCTTCAATGCGCTCAGCTTGGTTAATAAGAACTTCCGTAGTGCATCCTTCTGATTTGCGTCAATGAACGCCAGAGCAACCTGCTCAAAAGGCTTCGAGCTCTTTCCATACACACTAGCTGCTTCCATAAATTGTCCTCTCTTCAATAGATAGTCGCCCGACGCTGTTGCAATCGCGTCCTTTTGTGCAGATGTGTTGGCATAAAATGTAGCTTCTTCAAACTTTTGAGCTTTCAGCATAACCTTCCAAATATCTCTGTCCTCATCAGTAACGACAATCTCCAAAATATCTTTTGTTGTAAACAGCCAGAAAGTGTTCTTCTTCTGATCTGCCAAAAGCGCCAATGCTCGCTGGCTGGTGTCAAGGATAGGCGTGTCAAAGACGATGGACTCATCTAGTCTATTCACAGCTACAATGCGATTACCAATGAGCATAAGAATGTGCCATTGAGTCAAGGCCACAAGAGTGGCAGATTCTGGTGACTTTGGTCTACCAGTCGCAACTTTGGGTGCAGGCAACTGAGCCGGATCAAGCGTCTTTGCCGCCTCCAGCAGCTTGTCACCAAGATTCGTTGCAGCAGGAGTGGTCAATAACGGGCCGTACAAGATCCCCCGTGAATGTAGCCAAGCAAAGATTCTGTCCGGTTTCGTGACGTCCACACCTGGCGCACCAGGCGACTCAGGCGTTGTTGCAAGACCTGCCGGTCCAGTAGCAGAAGCAGACGGTACGTCTTGAATCCGCGGCGTTTCAGTCTCAAAGAGTTTCGCAAAAATGGAGCCACTGCCTTCGTGGCCGTGCCGACCTAGTCGACCGAAGAAATGCAAGAGCTTGCGTGGAGTTGCTATGAGCACCCTTCGCGAATCAGTACGATCGTCGACCACATCTGCCCAGATGCCTGCGACTGGTCCGTCCGCCCTGTAAACTATTTTCAGGTATTTGTCTTCTCGGCGCAGGAACTCTGTTGCAGATTCTATATATGTCTCGTATATAGTGCCATCAGCAGCACCAATCAATATCTCTCGTGTTGACGCGGTCGGTTGTGATGGATTCCAGGCTATACA
>Ga0160429_1000103_pt1 | contig 108168 bp, 116 predicted proteins | sample SolpanmetagenomR_FD_108199 | JGI IMG/M metagenome (GOLD analysis project Ga0160429, IMG submission 108199) | Solar panel surface microbial communities from Lawrence Berkeley National Laboratory, California, USA - R | ecosystem: Engineered > Built environment > Solar panel > Unclassified ...
GAGGCACAGGCTATCAAGTCCTCACAAAGTTCGAGGTGGAAGTCCCTTCTTGGCTTTCACTGCCGCAACAGACTCCTTTTGACTGGTACGCCTATTCAGAATAATATGCAGGAACTGTGGGCTTTGCTGCACTTTATCATGCCATCTCTGTTCGACTCCCATGACGAGTTCAATGAGTGGTTCTCCAGAGACATTGAAAACCACGCACAAAGTAACTCGAAGCTCAATGAGGATCAGCTGAAGCGTCTTCATATGATCTTGAAACCTTTCATGTTGCGACGTGTCAAGAAGCATGTTCAGAAGGAACTTGGTGACAAGATCGAAGAAGACGTTTACTGCGATCTTACGTACAGACAACGTGCCATATACGCCAACCTGCGAAATAAGATCAGTATCATGGATCTCATTGAGAAAGCTGCCCATGGAGCCGACGAAGATACTGCCACATTGATGAACTTGGTTATGCAGTTCAGGAAGGTTTGCAACCATCCGGATCTGTTCGAGCGAGCCGCGGTTGTTTCTCCAGTCTCTTTCTCGTACTTTGCAGAAACAGCTTCGTTCCTGCGTGAAGGTAACTTTGTTGACGTTCGATACTCAGTAAGAAACTTGATAGAATATCGTCTGCCAAGACTCCTCGCTCGAAACGGCGGGCGTCTGGACATTGCTGGTCCTGATAATTCCACTGCGGGCTGGAAGAAGCAGTTACTGTCCACAACTTTGAGTGTGTGGTCACCTTACAACGTCTCACGAAGCTCAAGGAGTAACGGTGCATTCGCGTGGTTGAGATTTGCAGGCTACTCTGCTGGCCAGGTGTCCACGTTAGCCCGCAAAGACCTCTTCCAGCGAGCTGTGGATCTGCACAAAGATTCCGACTTCAACTTCTATGATTCTTCAGACGATGAGCAGAAGATGCAGTTCACTCGTCCAGTTTCTGATATGTTGAATATTGTGAAGAAGCAAGACGTTGTTAATGTTGCAACAGCCTTGGGTAGTGGTCCATTGCATGAGCTGATGAACATTTCGACTGCAACCTTTGACAGACAGGGCTTGGGTGTCCTCGAGCCATGCGCCAGAACTAAAGCATCTGCTCCACCCATTGAGATTCATGCTTCCAGTCAAGGTGTTATTACAGAGCGGCAAACTACCTTCTTCAACCAGTCTATGCGACAAGCACTTTACGGCATTTCTCAAGCCACTGAGCTCGCAATGCTGGAGAAGAAGGTCGATCCAACCATGTTCCCCGCAACCAATATGCTGCCGCCACCAGTCTCACAAAAAGCACGTTACACCAAAATCGAAGTGCCTTTGATGCGCCGCTTTGTCACCGACTCAGGCAAACTCGCCAAGCTCGACGAACTCCTTACAATGCTCAAGGAAGGAAGCCACCGTGTTCTGCTGTATTTCCAGATGACCAAGATGATTGATCTCGTGGAAGAGTACCTTACCTACCGCAACTACAAGTACTGCCGCTTGGACGGTTCCACGAAAATTGAAGATCGTCGTGACATGGTCGCCGACTTTCAATCTGATCCGACGATTTTCATCTTCTTGCTCTCCACTCGTGCTGGTGGTCTAGGTATCAACCTTACTGCGGCAGATACAGTCATCTTCTACGACTCTGACTGGAATCCCACTATTGACAGCCAAGCTATGGATCGTGCCCATCGTCTCGGTCAAACCCGCCAAGTCACCGTTTATCGTCTGATTACTCGTGGTACCATTGAAGAACGTATTCGTAAGCGTGCGCTACAAAAGGAAGAAGTTCAGCGTGTTGTTATGACGGGTGGTGCGCCTGGTGGTGTCGACTTTAATGCTAGAAGCAAAGAGAATAGGACGAAAGATATCGCCATGTGGCTGGCAGATGACGACCAGGCTGAGATGATCGAACGGAGAGAGGCGGAGTTGGCGGAGAAGGAGGCGAAGGAGGTGGGAGGCAAGAAGAAGAAGGCTGTCAAGAGGAAGGCGGAGGTGTCGTTGGATGATATGTATCATGAGGGTGAGTAATCAATGTTGATACGGCGGAATATTAAATTAAAGCTAACAGGAGATTATAGGTGAAGGCAAGTTTAACGAAGAAGGTGAGCCTTCTGGGGCAGCAACGCCGATTGAGCCGCCATCGAAGAAGAGGAAGGGTGTGAGTAAAAAGGCAAAGTCGGTCAAGGAGAAGTTGGCCATCATTGATGGTGGTGCTTGAGATGTTATCCAACATCTGGGACTGTTAACATTCCGAACTTTGCTCGTGAGCGCTGAGCGATGGGCCTTCGAGCTGATAGCATAGCTGGTCGGAGTGCATAATTGCAGACTACGAAGGTAGCATATATACGAGCATATAGAGAGCACGGATGAATGCTCAAAGGCATGGCATGAGCACTAAATGAAGTGGTTTTTATCATGAGGCCTTGATGTGCATGGATGGTATAATGTGATAATATGATATGTATGCTTTCCTTGCCTTGTACTTTGCATTGATTCCTCAGATGTCGTTACGTCCTTGCCCTGTCTTCATTGATTAAAAGTACTCGTACACTAAAGTCAATTCACAAAAGGCGTCCGATTGCCAATCCGATGTACCCAGCGTTAAGTCGTTGGAATATATACTACATTTTCAAAATATGTTTTCATCCAATAAGCCTAATTCCCCCGTGGCGCAATTGGCTAGCGCGTTTGACTGTTACAAGCTAGCAATCAGGAGGTTCGTGGTTCAAGCCCACGCGGGGGAGTACAATTTCTTCTTTTGATTTATTTTTGCTGTCTATGCTGCCTGTATTTCGTATCTAGACAAGACTTTTCTTTTTAGATCCGAAGGGAGAACGCTGAGCTTCATTTTTCCTCGTGTAGTATTGTGTTGTGTTGTTATCTTTGGACTACGATTTTATGATTACCAGCTCAGTCTTATGCCGAGAACCAATGTCGTCTGTCCTACCTGTTATAAAGCTGGTTTTATTTACTACGTAAGACTACACTACTTTTGACTCTAGTTGATGTTCTTCTGTACAGCCAGAGCTTGTTGGTATTTTGGTCTTAGGCAACGACCCGCTACATACAAACGATGAGGAGAGCAAAGCAAAGCAGCATGGATTGGCATTTGGAAAGAAAACGGCACAATGAGGTGGTCATTCTTGGTCTTGCTGTTTTCTTTGGCAGACACTAGCTTCATGTATACATACACTCCTTCCTCCTGCAAATCTCACAGAAACTACGACATAACGACTCAAGACTGAGCGCATCTGATTTCAGCCGGCGCCAATCTGCCACTTGACGTGTGAGCAATGACCGCAAAGGACTTGGTGAGAAGCATCCTTTCGCCCCACCTCATGCGACTTTACGCTTCACACTTGCTTACTCGACCTTAGCCACCAGCTTGGGCAAGATTCCGGTCGGAAAGGTGCGGGAACGACTAACTGACTGCCTGTAAGATTAACAATATCCTGCCAACCTGCTCTCGAGTCGAATACACCCTGAGTGCAGTCCATACAGGAACCATCATTGTTCGGAACGAATATTCGCACCCTGGCATCATCGCCCAGCCCAATTCAATATCATCCAAACTTCAACCCTTTACTCGGATCCCATCTGCCGTCCTTAGCCTGCGCTTGAGCTTGAGCTTGAGCTTGAGCTTGAGACTGACCTGCTGCTGGCTGCTGCTTGCTCGGCCTCGGAGCAAAATTGATCGGCATATCCTCCGTCCATGTTCTATTCTGTGGTACAGGCGCTGGTGCTGGTGCAGCAACAACAGGCACAGCTGACGTCGATCCATTCGCTTGTGCTGTTCTGGGTCCCGTCTCCCTCTGCGGCTGTTGCTGTTGTTGAGTTTGTTGTGCTTGTCTATGTTGTTGTTGTTGCTGCTGCTGGGTGTGCTGATCCCTCCCACCCACACTCAACCCACCAACAGGCAATGCATTAACAATCTCACCCTCCAGCACACCGGCCTCCCGCCTCCTCTCCCCTGCCCACTTACCTGCCTCATCCCTAAACTTCATCACAATGCCCGCCAAATCATTATAAAACTTGCGCCCTACATCCAAATTCTGCACAATCTCCTTATACGCAAAATACGCATTCTCGAGCGTTTGCAGCGCCTGTTCTCTATCCTTTGAACTCGTATCGCCACGTCGTGCAGCGTTGAAAGCGGTGTTTACGCCGTTTAGTGTGTTTAGTAAAGTGGATTGTTCGTCGCGCTCGGACGTTATCAGAGCGTAATCGGTGTCGTAGCGCTCGAGGCGGACGTCGAAGAGTGGCTCGAAGAGGGCAGCTTCGATTGTTTGAGACGGGTTCTCACGCTCGAGACGGGCCGCTTCTTTGAAGAGATCGGGGTTGACGTCGTCGTCTTGGCCTTTTGTTTTGAGCGTTTCGATTTTGCGACGGCGTCGGCTTTCGAGGCGGGTGAGGTCGTTGACAATGGTGCGGAGTTTGCTGGCGGAGGCTTCGATTGTTGGCGGTATTGTGGTTCGCCGAGCTGACGGGACGGCGTCTTCGAGGGTTCGGTCGCTGCTGGCGAGGAGACGGATTACAGATTCGTTCTTGTGGACGGTGGAGAGCACATTAGCGTCCGTGGTCTCTGCGGCGGTGAAGTAGGATTCGATTTCAGTCATTTTGTTGTACAGATGCTGCGCTACGTCATTTGACGGCGGGCGACACCAGCGGTCTGTGCCGTACTTCTTCCGCGCGTTCTCGTCGTCTTCTGCTTCTGATCGTAGCGCGCTGACGCCTTCTTCGTATATTCGGCGATCGTTTTGCTTGAGCTTGGTGATGTCGTCCATGGCTGCTTGAAGACGGACGATGCCGCGTTGCTGGCGGATTTCTTCGGCGTGAGAGACGAGTCCGGGAGGTAGTCCGAGTGGTTTCTCGAGAGCTTGTAGTGATCCTGGTAGGTTGAGTGATTGGAGTATAGCGTGGATCTCTGAAGTGAGGCCTTCTAATTCTGACACAATCTTCTGAACCGTTTCATCGCGTCTACTTGCGTATACGCTTGCGGCGAGATGGACTTGGTATGAGACGAGTTTGACGAACAATGGCTTTCCTAGCTCTCTTCCTTCATGTAGTAGTGGTACTGGCTCAAGGACTTCTTTTGGTGTTTTCGCAGATACCATAGTCGCTCCTTCGATAAGTGGCAGATCCATCTTCGACGGCACGATTTTCAGATAGATGATATCGTTGTCATTCTCCGCTCTCTTGTAATCATCTTCCAGCTTCACCTTTAGTCCCTGCAAATCCGCCAACACAGTCTTGTTGATGTATCTTGCCTCCTTCAATCCCTCATTTGCACAAACTAATCCCTCTCTCAATCTTGCCACTTCTTCTCCATACTCCCTCTTTTCCAACGCAGCCCTCGCCGCCCTCAACTGTGCTACACCACCAAAATGTCCCTGCTTCGCTTTCAGATGATGTATCCACTCACTACTTACCGCATCACTTCTCCTTCCAGCCTCTTCTGCCACTTTATACATCTCCGCAACTCGACTGGCCACCTTGGCAATCAGCGAATCCCTATACGACCCCTTCACTGCCGTCGCCCAAAAACACTCTTGCGCCTGCGCAAGCATAACAGCCTCCACACATTCCAGCGTCGCCGTATCCATATCTTCAGGCACCACCGCCCGCATCTCCAGCACGACCACGTCCTTCAGATGTCGAAACGTGCCCGCAGCTGCGCAAAAATAGTTGCACGCCGTTTTCAACCCGTCTTGCGTGGTGCGGTTCGCATAGACGCCGAGTTGGCAGTATAGCACACCGAGATTGAAGAGAACGTTGGCTAGTTCGAAGCGGAGATTGTTGGCGCTGGCGGCCACGTCGGCGTGGTAGCCTAGTGAGGGATACCAGACGAAATCTGCGCCTACATCGAGGGGGAATTTGGAGGTGAGCCAGACGAGTTGGGCGGTGTAGGTATGGAGTTTGCGGATGTTGGAGGGATGAGCGTCTGTGATCGTGGTGGCATCGCGGCGGAGTGTGTCGATTGTGGAGAGGTCAGCGGTGAAGAGGGAAGGATGCTGGTTGTATGAGGAGGAGATATAGGCGTGCAGAGCGGTGGAGAGGGAGTTTGGTTGTGTTCGTCGAAAGGGAAGGTTGAGGATGTTGCTTGTCGGCAAGGCCATAGTGGATGGGAAATGTGGCCTGAGATTGGGTAGAAGCAGTGAAGCTTGCAGCTATTGCAAGGTGTAAACAAAGAGATTCGTGCTTCACTCTCACCACAACGTCAGTCCCAGAAATTGAGTGCGGAGGATGCTCCGCGACACATGTCAAAGCTCGCTCATCTACCACGGGTCAGTCTGCCAAGCATCCGGGCTTCGGGCGATCGCGTGCTTGAGAGGTTGTGCTCTTCGTCTGATTACGAAAGGCTGGTGGACTCGCCCTCATTCTCAACTCAAACACATCCCTTCTTCCGCACTCTTTCTCATCTCGACCATCACACTACATCACCACCTCTCAATCCTACAGACGTCCCTTCACCAACCACATCCAGCGTTATAAGCCGCCGATCAACACGGACATTCCAACAACAAACATGTCCGAACACAACTACAAATTCAACATCACAATGACCTGCGGCGGTTGCTCCGGCGCCGTCGAGCGTGTCCTCAAGAAGCTCGATGGTTAGTATACTCCATATCATCACTCATAATCGTCCAGCGACCAGTCACCAAGTCATCATTCTCTTTGCGCCTCGAGCACTCAAGACTATGCTCATTCTAACGCACTGTATACAGGTGTAAAGTCCTACGACGTCTCTCTGGACACACAAACTGCGCTCATTACGACAGAGGACTCATTAGACTACGAGACAGTGCTTGAGAAGATCAAGAAGACGGGCAAGAAGGTCAATTCGGGAGAGGCTGATGGCAAGGAGATGTCCATCTAGAATGACGAAATATAGACCTTTGTTATTCTTCGTATTGTTATTGGCGTTTGGGGGGTAATGGAAGGTGTTAGGCTCGGGAATCTAGGTTGAGTGTGGAGCATATCGGATTAGGCACTGTGTTTTTGGCGTACATTCCTCGACATGGTGACATCAGATTTACAAACAAACACAATTGAATAAATGCATGATCTTCACCGCGTGTGTATCTTGATAGAAGTTGAAAAGAGAATACAAAGAAGCTATTTTATACAATCAGAAGAAAGAAAGAGAAGAAACCGTAACCAAAGCCCTGTAATGATGTCGCTATTACCGACCCAATGCTGATAATGTTCATGTCGCATAACACCTCTGTCTTCTTTCCAATTTCGTTTGCGTTTCGCTCCGATTCCTATCTGTTGAATTCTGACCATTTCCCAGCTTAAAAGTTTGAAGCAGCATTGGCAGGGACATTCAGGTGTGGCGCATTATACCTGTCGACTTCACCACCGCTATACCCACTGTTGGTCATGCCGCTGTGGGTGATGGTGCCACTGCTCATCGGCTTCTCGCTATTGCTGTCGTAGTGGCTCGACATGAGATCATCATCCTCCTCCTTGCCATGGCCCTTACGACCCCAAAGACGCCAGGCAACGACAGCAAGAGCACCAAGGACGATAGCACCGCCAATACCGCCGACGACACCACCGATGATGGCTTTGGTGGATGAGCTCAGGCCATTGGAAGAGCTACCGTTGCCGCCTCCAGCAACGAGTTGTGCCGGGTTTGTAGCAGTTACAAAGCCAGTGGTGACAGTGGCAAGTCTAGTACCACTTGAGGTGGCCGATACAGTCTGACCATTAATGACGGTAAGGTAGGTAGTGGTGAACGCTTGGCTTTCTGTTGAAAGCAGAGCAGAACTCCATATAACGACAGAAGTTGCGTCTGCTTCTTGCTGGCCAGAAACGGTAACAGTCTGTCCTTTGGAATTTGTTGTGGTCAGCAGCACGGTACTACCTGTTCTTGATGCTCCAGAAGTAATTCCCGCGCCAAAGGCTGAAGATGTGGCTGAAGCGCGAGATGTGCTAGATACAACAGAGGCACTGGATCGAGATGCCTCAGCAGAAGAGACAGATGCCTCTGATGAAACCGAAGAAACGGAAGATGCAGCCTGGCTAGCAGCTGAAGACAGACTCGAAGATACTTGAGCGATACTGCTAGAAGCTTGCGCAGCTGATGAGGGTGGTAAGGTCGAAGCGATTGATTGTTCTGATGAAATTGAGGACTGCACGGAGGCGCTTGATTGCGAGATGACAGACGACACGGACGCCGCAGATGCCGATTGGGTTGATGCTACAGATGACTGTGAGGAGATGGAAGAGCTGATCGAGGCTGGTGTAGCGGATGTTGTTGCGGGAGCTACAGCAGTGGTTGATGGTGCAGAAGTCGAAGAAGGAGGAGTTGTGACTGATGAGACACTAGTAGTGGCAGGTGGGTTTGAAGTGATACTGGACGAAACAGCTCCAACATTGTTGCCGAGCGATGTTGTTTCGGAAGAACCAGTACCTAGCGACACATTTTGCCGTCTGACAAAGCTTATACCATCGACTCTTGTTGTGATCGTCGAGGTTGATGTGCCAAAGGCAAGTAGGCCTAACAAGACCAAGGTATGTCTGCAAAGCATCTTGATCTATGATTATAAGTGGTGTGGTGTTTAGTGTTGTTGATGACGGTGAGAAGTCTTGAAAAAGCCAAGGAGTACGCGTGGACTGATAAAACGAAAGTTGGGTGGCCAGAGATGTGATCACGTCCAGAGCATGCCTTTGCTATTAGTCGGAGATTGAATGTTGAGGGAAAGTATAAGTGTCGAAGAGTTGGAATGAAGAAACAGCAAATGGAACTGGCTGTGCTGACGCTGTTGGCAGAGTAAGAAGTGGATGTGATTGTCTATTTTAGTCGAGACCCTGAAAATAGGCCTCACAGCCTCACTCCGAACCACTCTTTGGGCAAAGCTAAACCGAGCACAGCAACAAATCTGGAAGTAATCTTTCGAATGGCCTCGATAGGCTTAGTTTGAGTGTGATGTTGACCAGAGTACAAAATGATAGTATGCTATGCTACTATGCTTGTTTGACAAGTTTGGGCCGCTGTCGTAGATCCTGTCTGAGATCAGACGACTCATCTCAACCTGAAACTCAGTTCAACCTCCACATCCGTGTGGCCTCTGGACGCACTAGGACAGCAAGGTTTTCATATCTATATTCTATATCTACATTGACCATGTCAACCTTCTTGAGCATCATCTACTAGCTGCCTAGCCCCTTCCTCTTGATCTAGCAACTCTTGTGAGAACGCATCCTCGTTGTTCGTGCGAACACTGAGTCCTATTGTACCATTCGGCCGCACTACAACCTCGTCCGCACCACTGCTGACTCGCTGCCCTGGCTGTTCAAGTAGCGTCTCTCGTAGAGCCAAGAACCGTGTCATACATTCTCTGATCTCTTCTACTGACAAGTTTGTACGCTCGATTGCTTCGAATATTGCTGGATCAGAAATATTGGATGAATCGCCTGGTGTATTGTCATCGTCATTGTCGTCGTCCTCCACATAAGCACCAGGCACACGCTGTCTAGACTGGCCGGAAGGATCACCGAACCCAGGTATTAGCAGGTCGAAGAAGCGCTGAAGAGCATTCAATTCCTGGATGAACTGCTCGGGATCGATTTCAACGAGGCGTGCTGGTGGAAGACGGTCAGCCATACCAAGGCTTCTCCGAGGAGTTTGTACATCAGTGTTGTAGCTTTGTAGCGTGTCCAGAGGGGGCAGTGGATCGGAAGCAGATTCCATGGTGGATGTGATTGAGCGAGGCGCAAGATTGATGAGTGCTGGCTTATCTGTGAGAATCACGAACCGCGCCTCATCGATGCCAATTGGGTCGGTGTGCCCGGGCGTATCAATAGGATCTGGTGATAGCTTGATACCAGTCTCTGATAAGAACTTTATTGACTCTGGCAGCTTCCACATGTCTATACCTTGGGCTAGATACAGCTCTGTGTAAAATATGTCGATAGACGTGTTGGCAATCGTGCCCCATATGCTTTTCGGTACAGGGTCAACACTAAGGTCTTGGAACAGACGAGCAGCAACCCATGGAAAGTGCTGTGTAGCTTCCGTAAGTGCGTCAGTACCTTCGCGGCCTTGAGGATGTAATGTATGATATGCAAGCGCCTTAGAGAATTGTATGTTTGGTAAGCAAGACCATTTTTCGGCAAAGAATTCGCTTGTGCTCAAGAGCAGGAAGTGGTGAGGTTGTCTACCACGTATCGCGAGCTGGTCAATGACAAGGCGTACGCAGTAAGGATCATTGTCAGGATCCAAGCTTAGTACAAGCTTTGCCCATTCATATGCAGTTCTCCATGTAGCTCGCATGCCAATGTTCGCAATATATCTCCATGCTGCCAGCCAGAACTCACGATTCTCCGGTCGTCTGAAGTCCAGTCGTGCCTTTCCTGCTGCAAGATTCTGAGCAAATGAGGAGTGTACTGCTCGACCAAACGAGAAGAGTGCCCTCTCAAGTAATTCTCCAGATGTGGCCGGATCTCGATCTTGCTTGGCGATTTCGGAGACTTGTAACAGAGTACTGACGTGGTAAGGGTTGAACCGGAGCAGGTTGACCATTTGCATCGGATCCATCATCGCAACACAGCCATGAAATTCTTGCTGAGCAGCTTGGTATGCTCGGTTGTGTACATAGGCATACTCGACTATTCCACCGGGTCTTGTTTCAACGATGTCCATGGTCAACCCACCACCAGTAGCTTTCGGCCATTCTTCTTTTCCAGGTACAAAGATGTTCCGTCGTCTTAATACAGCAGAGAGTCCTGCTCCTCCTTGAGCATACTTTCCGGTGACTGCCTCTGCAAGTGGTACTCCATCTTGTTGTTGGCCTGGTCGTGGACCACGATTCCTGGGCGACTCGTGCTGCTCTGGCTCGAATGCGACTTTACCAAACAGGCGTCGCATCTCATTTTCGACTCGTAGATTCGCGGTATCGATTGCCAGGAGCTTGCAAACTTCCGTTGTTGCAGGGTCGGCTGTGCCTGGTGTATTCATGTTCGCTTCTTGGTTTTGCCCAGTAGATAATGATTTGAGCGCTTTATCAATCTCATCCATGTCATCATCTGAGTCAAGTCGAGCTGCTTGTACTTTTGTGTCCTCCGCTTTCTTACTCTTACTCTTCTTCTTCTTTTTCCTCTTTCCACCAGATTTCGATGGTGTATTTGTTTCGGTTGTTATGCTTTGTGTCGTGTCATCGTCGGTGCTTGGATGTTCTTCCTCTACGTTCTCCTTTAGAGGTGTGCTTTCGGTATGTTGTTCATCATCGTCCTCGTCATCGTCATCATCTACCTGGCCCAACAACTCGAAAGCACTAGGCTTCGTTCTTGTTGGCAATTCAGGCTCTTCGAGTTCTTCCTCTTCCTCCTCCTCTTGTGCTGCTAGGAGAGCGGCTTCCCGTTCTTTCTGTGCTTTGCGAAGTGCTCGTGATGACATGCTGGAGGATGGAGTATTAGATTTGAAAACCCAGCTCCTTGAATGTGCAGAGATGATGATGTATGGCGAATAGAAGAATAAATGTACTTCGTAAATGACGTGCATGCTTCACAACCCCACACTTCTCTTGTCTTGGCAGTGAGGGCGAGTCTTGTTCCTAAATCTCCAATATCTAGGTTGGGGACGGACGGACGAGTGCCTTTCCTCCTATTCACCTACCACCAATGCGTCGGGCGGCCACTCAAGTGCTGAGGTCTGCTCGTCGTCCCATCATCCGATCTCTCCACCGCAGCCGAAGCAGCGCTGCCGCACATTCCCACTCGACCAATGGTCTAAGTCACCGACAGACATCCTCCAAGAAAGATCGTCAGTTCGCGAAAGACGGCCAATTGTTGCCCTCGTCAATGTACTCCAGGAGTTTTTCCGTCGCGCTGGTCTCGTCTCTCGTCGCCTCAGGAGCATACTTCGCGTACAATGGCACACCAAGCAAGAGTGAAGCGAAGCTAAGCAATAGTCCTGTATCTGGTCTTGCGCAGCAGAACAGAGCGTATGCTACAGACGGTAGCGTTCCTAGCGGAGGATTGGCGACTGCAACGGAAGTTACGAGAAAAGCACTGGTGGTAGACAACTATCAACTGTATACTGGAGAGATTACTGGAACGGCACCATTGGCAAAAACCACAGACGACTACGGGCGCAAAATACTAGAAATGATGACGCCAGATCAGGCAACAGACAGAATCAGACGAAACGAAGAGTCGTACCTTGTAGGCCGTGGTAAAGGCGTCGTTCGATACGATGTAGTACAGCTTCCAAGCAACGACCCAATCGAAGACGATCACATTGAAAAGATCATTGAAGCTCCTCACAACGCTTCAACAACCTCCGGCAACAACGACTGGATGTTCTGGGGTGTGTTCGATGGCCACAGTGGATGGACCACCTCCGCAACACTTCGCCAATCTCTCATCTCCTACGTTGCTCGCGAATTGAACACCACATACACCTCTGCTACACCTTCTCAGCCTACGAACGCGAACCTACCGACGCCTTCTTCCATCGACGCCGCCATAAAACGTGGATTCCTAGCCCTGGACAAATCAATCGTTCAGGACTCGGTTGCGCAAGTCCTGCAAAATAAGTCCAAAGCACAAGCTGCCTCCCTCCTCGCGCCTGCTCTTTCCGGAGCTTGCGCTCTCCTTTCTTTCTACGACTCTGCGTCCAAGACGCTGCGCGTAGCATGTACAGGTGATTCTCGTGCAGTCCTTGGGCGCCGCAGCACGTCCAACGGCGCGAAATGGGTTGCGCTCCCTCTCTCCGTCGATCAAACAGGTGGAACACCGTCTGAAATGGCTCGTCTTCGCGCCGAACACCCCAACGAGCCTGATGTCGTGCGCAACGGTCGTGTGTTAGGTGGGCTCGAGCCAAGTCGTGCTTTCGGAGACGCGACGTACAAGTGGAGTAAAGAGATCCAAGAAAAGATGAAGAAGGAGTATCTCGGTCGCTCCGCCAATCCAAACATTCGCACTCCACCATACGTCACTGCTGAGCCGGTAGTGACGACTACACAAGTACAGCCTGAGAAGGGCGATTTCGTCGTCATGGCTACAGACGGCTTGTGGGAGATGTTGACCAACGAGGAGGTTGTAGGATTAGTCGGTTCGTGGTTGGAGAAGCATCCAGAAGCACAAGGCGCCATCAGCGCTGGACAGACAAGCGCAGGAAGCACAAAACCGGCGGATTCCTGGTTAGCGTCGTGGTTTTCGGGGCAGAAAACAGGGGCCGGACATGAGTTGCCTGTATCTGGCGGCGAGTCCCAGGCTGGTGCTGGACAACGAGCACCCATTCGACAACAGCAGTGGGGATTACCACCATCGAATAGCGGTAAGAATGGCGCGCCTACGAGTGAGCGGTTTGTGGTGGAAGACAAGAATGCTGCTACCCATTTGATCCGCAATGCATTGGGCGGTGCTAACAGGGATAGTATGTTGATGCACTTCCTTTTAATATCTCGACGGAAGCTTACTGACCTTGTGACAGTGGTGTGCGCATTGCTAACGCTACCAAGTCCATATTCACGACGCTACAGGTAAGCCGTGATCGCCCATGTACTTTTATGACTGGTGACTCTAACAGTTGCAGGGACGACCTAACAGTCGAAGTCATCTTCTTCGGCGACGCAGCAGAAGATTCAACCAACACCAGCGACGGCAAAATCACAGTCAACGAGGAAGCTACAGCACCAATACGTGACGCTGCGAAAGCTAAACTCTAGCACAATACGTGCTCAACAAGACCACCCACTTTCATGAACTAGACGCATGTTGTGTTAGCTTGGTTGTGAAAATTGCATTGCAAGGAGTTTTGTAAATGGACGGCTTCGTGGCGTCCTGCACGGCTTTGGAACTGAGGGCGAAGGCCGGGACATGTCCTATGGTTGATTTTTTATATGCCGATTCATGCGAAATGTCCTCAAGCTCAATGAACCCAATATGCACTTTCCGTGTCACTTTTTGCGAACTCAAGAAGATGGAACTGTGACTTTGCGCATGCCTTGTGTCTGTTATGATACAACATTGATATATGACTACTGATCTAGGTTGTATCACTATTTCGCTGGTCTAACGCTGCTTAGAAAGTGGTTCATGCAGCAGTATTAGACCTGTTTTGTAGAGTGGTGATATTAAATTAATATCTATATCGATGGTGGTGTTACATGGCCATCCACCTCGACTGAGGTGACAGGGGTCATCCTTGAGCTCCTCCTCATACACGACTATTCACCTTGTAGGTCGTTCTTTCGCCCTTCTTCGACGAATCTCCCAGCCTTGAAGCCTTTCTTCCGACCCCTTGACTACTCGGTTGTCCAGAGGCAGTTTGATAATGGTGTTAATTTCCGGCTTGCACGACCGGTGTGATTATCATGCACGCCTGGTAGCTTCCTTGCTTGGAGGCGTAGGGCTTCTATATTAGGCGTGTTCGTAGCGGCTGCTGCGCGCAAGACGCGACCGCAAGCGCGGGTGTATGCCTCTGACGGCGTGCATAGCGGTCTGGTGTGTAGCTGACTCCGCTTGAGCTGCAGTCTGTGCGTGTTTACAGTACATCTTCAGCTGCAGATGACTGACACGGTCTGGATCGACGTGTGATTGCCAGCACTTAGCTGCAGAATGATCAAAGTTGTCTGGATCGCAGTGTGATTGCTGCTCTTTCCCTCCGTGACATGGCGTCGTTCGCATCCCGGCTGATCACGTCGAAGGTGAGAATCAGATTGCAAGAATCTAGCTTGCGAAGCGCTCGTCTCTTCAGTCATCCTCACTCGACGTCTTTAGCCTTCACTCAAAGACACTTCCCCGCAAAAGCCTTCCCCAACGCCCCTCCAGGATGATTCCTCGCAAACACACTCTTGCTCTCCCTCCCCTCTAACCCCTCATGCAAATACCCCGCCGTAGCAACCGCCAAAGCATCCCCCAGCGCCAGCGCCACAGTCGTGCTCGTCGTCGGAGCCGGGATACCAAAGGAGACGATCTCGGATTCGGGAATTGGGGCGGGCAGGATCAGAGTGTTGTGTGATAGCGCGGGAGTCGAGGTTAGGGAGCAGGTGGAGGCGCTGGTATGGGAGGTGAGGATGAGGCGGGGACAGGTTGAGGGGAGGTGTGGGAGGAGGTGGTGGAGTTCAGGGGTTGAGCCGGAGAAGGTTATTAGGAGGATGAGATCGTTCTAAAAGATGTAGAAAAGGCGTTTTAGTGTGTGTTCCTCTTAGTTCGAGTGTGCTCGAAAAGACTTACACCGCAAACAACGCCCAAATCTCCATGCATCGCCTCTGTGGGATGCAGATATACGCTCACAATCGCCAGACTATTCATCGTTGCGACAATCTTCTCTCCAATCTTGCCGCTCTTGCCCACACCACATACTATCAGCTTTCCGCCACATTGTATAGTGCTTGCGAGTAGTTGGACTGATTGTGTAAAGGCTGCTTGAGCGCTGGAGGAGGTGGCGTAGTAATCTTCGAGGGCGATCAAAGCGCGTGCTTCGGTGCTGAGTACTCGTAAAGCGGTGGGAAGGATGAGTGAGGCTGGTGATGGTTGTGCGAGGTCGACTTCTTGTGGCGGCGTTGGTGGTGACGTGAGATATGGTGAGTCTGGGAAAAGCATGGTGGGCGTGGCTGTCATGCTGCTGTATGAGGGAAAACCTGGACTGGTCGAGTAGAAGGTAAAGGCGGACTTTGGAAGGCGTGTATACAGCGGAAATGGTTCGTAATTCAGTCAGGTCCAGTAGCTAGTATGCTCGGAAAACTGTACGTCTAGTGATTGATTGATGATGTAGTGCTTCAGGCGTGTAAGGAGGCAGGCAGGCGATCGGACTGGTTTCAAGAGAATATAGACGGATGTGATGAGGAGAAAGTTGTATGTTGTGAAAGGCAAAGAAGAAGAAGGAGAAGAATGGTCAAGGACAGCTCAAGACTCTATACTGGCGATGACCAGCACCACCCACTGATTCAGCCAGCCCTTGCTGCCTCCACTCCAAGCACAGGATTACGTGCTTTCACCTCGTTCTCGGCGGTGTCACAAATCATTGCAAATCAACATGTGAATATACAAGCCAAAGATCGGATGCGATGCCGTCAAAGATACGACCTGAAGATCGTTGCAGATCGATCGATATACCCGCCTTCTAGGCACACGGCTTCGGACGAACTCCAGACCCCTTCGAGCCACTATCATCATCTCATCCTCACTTTTGTTTTGGCTTTTTGCCGAGCAAAATTGGAAGAAGAGAACGAGACGAGACGGCCGCGTTTGAACAAGACTCCTTCTCCGTACGCATCTCAGGTCTCACACGGTATTACAGCATCGAGGCTGTCATGCCATGATTATCTTTCTCCCTGAAACACCACGCTACAGCAACTGGCATGCAGGCTCTCCGCACCATTCACAAGCTTGAAATCTCGCACGTTGGCTCGGATAGTCCCAGGACTCAACGTTTGGTACCAGATAAACTCTGCAGGTTTCTAAACACGACGACCACAACCTTCCCTTTTTGGGATCACACAACTCAGTTTGACCTCATGTCTCCAGCATAGATCAAACCTGCCACTCTTGAGATGAGTACGCAGGATTTTACGAAACGTAGAAGAGATGAAGAAGATGTGCTACCTGGTATGATCTGTAGTTGAAGTTGGAAGTTATGTGATAAAACCCTAAACCCATTTTGGCCCCTTTTCCAAAGACAGCATCTCAAGTTCTTCGTGCAATCGTACTTTCTCTTCGACCCATGCAAGACTTTGCTATTACTGTGCTAATTGTCTACATGTCGACAAGCTTGTCGCTTGTTGTATAGTATCCTCAAGAAATCTTGGTGTTTGTCGAGCTTACCATGAACCTTGTTGCTTGCTATGATCAGAAACAGATGTTCCCTCCCTTTCACTGCACCTTTTCAGCAGCAATATGTCAAGATACACATATATGTTCTCCTCTCATTTTTGCGCAACACGTTCTGATTGCTCATACTCTGTTAGAATGACGGCAAATGCCAAGCATCGTCGTTCATAATGTGTGTCAAGCATCATCTTTCACAATATAACGAGCAAGCAATGTACTTCACACAGCGCGTGAAGCCTGACAAGCATAAATACTCAGGATGCTGATGCTTCGATCCCTTGCAAAATTTTCCACACGATCCTCCATACAGCCGCAAAAGAACAAAACCATGACTGACAACAAGGCTTGGTATTGTGGTGTCCGGAATCAAGATCCTCATGTCTTTCTCACCTGGACACCATCAAAGCTTCCCAAGTTCGGCGACTACGAGTGGCGCATCCACGCAGCCATTGTCGTTGTCCATGAAACCTCAGCACAACACTATTCACGTCAACACGCTTCTCCAGACTCAACTTTACCACCTTCCACGCCTCGTGCTGTCTTGGTACTACAGAACAAACCTACGCCCAGCGCAGAATATGGCATGTCCGAGCTTCCCAACGGTAGAGTCGAAACTCATGATCTAGACGTCGAAGATGCTCTTCGCCGCATCATCAACACGACCACCGGACTGCACTTCGATCAGATCCTTAGTTCCTTGACTCCGATCCAAGTTTTCGACAGTCGGGAGGATTTCGCTGGCCAAGTCAACCTCCGCTTCGTCGTCAGCGTGACCGAAATCACATCACTTGACGATTGTGCCAATACTTCTATCAGCTTTCAATCACACCGCTGGATCTACGAAAGTGACACTGGATACACCGAAGTGCATCTTCCAATGAAGTACAGCCAGCAGAAACTGATCAACACCGCTTTCGACACATACTGCTTCGAATGCCGCGACACAATGGAATACTTGAACATGGCGTCAACAGATCTACTGTTTACGGATCGTTTCAACTACGTCGTCTGTGCTGCAGTCGTCCGCATTGAGGCAGACACTTTGACGCCACAGATTTTGCTCATTGAGCGCGGCGAGCACAAGCTTGGCGCTGGAAACTGGGAGCTCCCGGGCGGCAGAATCTACAATGACGCTGCTACAATACAAGACAGGCTTTGCGGCAAGATCTTGTCAGAGACAGGCCTGTCCGTCAGCAACATCCTGGTGGGTACAAGGAAGAAGCCTTATGCGTTTCCTTCTCGACGCCACTTTGCAGCGGGTATGGGCATGGTCAACTTGGCTTATCTCGTTAAGGTCGATGATACCGAGGTTGTGAAGTTGAATGAGGACTATTCGGATTGGAAGTGGAGTGGGACTATGGCAGAGGCGAAAAAGATGAAGATGACGTTTGCTGGCTTGAAAACTGTGAGGGAGGCTTTGGATGCTGTTGCGGAGGGATTCAGAGCTGGTAGTGATGTTTGAAAGCAAAGAGTCAAATATCAGGGAAGAATTTTAAAAGGCACCTGTTGAATCAAGAAGCTTGTGTATAGCGCTAACTTCGTCGGTGTTCGCTTCATCAAAGTACTTGTGATAGATGCGAACACGCGCAATGAGACGCAGATGCGTGGTATATAATTCATGGTTCGTACACCCTCTCCCATCCTCGACCCTTCCCACGCTCTCTCCTTCCACCTCTTCCTCCCACTTTTCCTCTACTTCTTTAGCAACCGGCTCCGCCTGAACGCGAAGAGTGGTCTGCTGCTGATGCTGGCTTCTCCCGCACCACTTCTGTATTTCACGCTCCGATTCAGGCTTACTCCTTCTCCATTCAATTTCAGTAGTCTTTCACCGACTACGAGAGGCAACGCATCTATGACCCAAGACTGACAGTTCCAAGCCGAGCTTGTATTGTCTGGGCCAGGCCCTAAAGGAAGCCGCTACTGTGAGTTTGAAGCGAAATATTCTATCTGTGTGAAGTATCTACACGTGTTGTTCAACAATCTCACCTTGTTGACTGGTTTGCACTGGAAGAAATGGAGCAATAATGACTTATGCGAGCAGAGGATACGACAAGGAGGTTATGGTGAGTACTGTAAGATTGGTGTGAAGGATACCAGAACACTATTGATTCACCTGTCATTATCCTCAATTCCGTGAATCTTGATCATCCTTGCTTGCAAAAACAGATCTTCGAAGAGGTGGGTTGTGAAGTGTAATCTACGGATGCGGTAAACGAGCCAGCTATTCACTGCTTTTACTAGCGCGGGTTTTCTGCATGACCACTCTCTGCACTCGACTGTGACGACTTGGAGATAATACACACTACGCTTGGTAGCGCGACCGGAGCTGTAGGTGCATAGTATCGTCGCAATCTACGTACGCGGTTCCATTCTTCTGGAGAAAGGACATGCCCTTCAGCCCCACCTCTTCAAGGTTGCTGGTCTCGTGAGGTGTCGTAGTTGGCTCAGCAATACTACTTCAAAGTCTGGCACATCAGCAACGATTTTGTACAGCACATGCTCATCCAGAATGCGAAACTCTTGCTTAGCCAGGATCGTGACCAACAAGTGACGCAGACGATCAGATCTACTTGACGTGTTTTTGCATACGTATCGGATGGTGTCGAGATGCTCTTGAGTGGCTGTCCAGGGTCCATCTTTCGTGTAGGCAAAAGTCTTCAATTTTTTACAGCCAGGTTCCAGATAGGCAACTCACATCGCTGTAAGATTTCCAGGACCTCTGTGGCTGGACAGTTGTGATGTCAAATAGTGCTTGAAAGAAGAGGCCCGCAATTGTTTTATCCGGGGGTTGCCACGCATGCCCCTCTTAGAACACGTAGGTCCTGGACTCTTCGAAGCTATTGTAGAGAGGTCAATCACAGTTTTGAGATATGAGTGCTTATATGTGATATAGAAATTAGAAAAACTTGGGCGTGAAGCACATCAGAATATTTTGAGTTCATCTTGCATTAATCTCAGACTCGTCCCTTTTCATTCAAATAGTCGTAAGATATGAAAGCTCAAATACATCAAAAACAATTGGGAAAGTTGGGTGTGAAGCATATCAGAATGCTTTGAGAAACTAATTGGCTGTTCGTAAGCTAATACCTCTCAATCCTGATATTTGTGAGATATCAATACTCAAACATATAGGAGAAATCACAAAATCTAGCGTGAAGCATATCAGAGTGGTTTTGAAGTCATTCCATTCATCATAAACTCGTATCATCTCGAACAAAACCAAGCCGAGAACCAAGACCACAACCGAAACCAAAACCGCCAGAAGATGCCCTGTGACTGATTCTGGGCCACAACCAAGATCCAAGCCCAAACGATCAGACGCCATATCCCAAAGAACCAAACCAAAGAACCAAACGCCAAACCAAAATCCAAACCAACCAAAACACCTTGCGAAGACCGCCGAACCAAAACCAAACCGAAACACCAAAAACCAAATCGCCACATCCCACACCACACTCCTTCAAGACCACGGCCACCAGCCACACTACCCAATTAAGGGGATTATCCGTGTGACTGGTGCCGGGTGCTTTCAAAAATCGCTCGGCAGCTCAAACCGAGACTTCTTCTTTGGTGCAGTTATAGAGTTGCGCTCTTGTTGTGTAGCAGTTATAGAGTTGCACTCTTTTTTATCAGTTATAGAGTGAGACTCTTTGATGCTGCTGCTGCGGGGAGGAGAGGCCGCAGACATGACCGAATCTCGTCGGCCAGTTGGGAGGGAGGAGCGCTGGGGAAGGGAGGCGCGCAAGGAGGTGCTGCTGCTGCTGAGGTCGGGGTTGTCGGCGTAATTGATTTGCCGAATTGCTTCGGCGCGGTAGTAGCCGTCTTCGGAGCAGTGGCAGGAGAGAAGACGGCGGAGAAAAGCCTTTAGACCCATCGTGACTAGTGCCGTGTTAATATCAGATGATTCAAGCTTGAGAATTGAGAGCTGCATCTTAGAAACTTACTTTTGAGAAGGAGGTGGTGGTGAAAAATGTAAAATTGATTTTTGAGCTGTGAAGAGTGCTGGGTCAGTTTTGGACCATTTCGAGCATGAATTGAGAAGGTGCATCTCGAAGCATACAATTTGGAGACGAAGTCGTCGCTACTACAGTTGAAGAGGCTTTGGTGGTGCTGTGGCGGTTGCTGGGGCGAAAAGCGACTTCCAAAAAGATTCAAAAAGCTTGAAATTGCAGAAAGAGAGAAAAAGAAAAGAAGAGGAAGGAGCGAGGGAGGAGCAGATATATATACTTGAGGCAGTGGTGAGGAGAACCCTGGGGCCAGTTGAGTAGAGTAGACTTTGCTCAGTGGTCTGCTGCTCTCATCAATAAAGCGATTGCGACATCCCTGTGTCTGAAATAAAGTTTTCTCGCGAACATGACCGATGATCTTCACACCACAACATGCTTCATGCAGCCTACATCTTGTATTCCTCATCTCACATAGCGCAACAAGGGATACTGAACGCAGAATAGCATTCAGGTAGGCCTAATCACCCATGTGGCGACTACCCTTGCTCTTTCAAGTCAAATCATGCGAAAGAAGTCGACCTTCATTGCAAGCCAGGACGCGGTGGGAGCCACGGTTTATATAGACCGCCTGACGGTCTCCACGCCCTTGTGACCGATACTGATCCACTTGCAGATCAATAATTTGCTCTACCATCTGACTACATCTCACTCAACCGATTGTTGAGAAAGACCACCGATGTCAAACATGCTTTGGCCTCCACCAGCTTGTGATGCTTGCCCACTGGTTTACGAATCCATTTACCGTACTCCCATCAGGCCACATCCCACCAGTTGATCACCGAGAACACCACGATACGAACATAGACTTCTCACATGATCACTGCTTACGACGCGTGCCCACAAGCTCACGAGCCTATTTACCGCACTGCCATCTGGCCATATCTCACAGGTCGATCATTGAGAATACCGCGACGCGAGCATAGACTTTTCACAAGATCGCCGCTGCGACGCGTGCCGTTATGTTGCCAGACTGTAAGTCGCGTTTGACCAGATGACCATCCAAGCCGAAATCCTCAACAAATCCATACCTTGCGGATAGACTTTTCGACATAATCACGCCCGTGACCTCTGCCGCTCATGTCAAGAAGTCCCAAGGTGCACATGCAGCATCACGATCTCAATGGGCGGGTAGCTGCAAGATGGCGAGGTCATGAAACCCAACTTAGCATAAGTCAGTCCTGCGAAAGTTGCCCGGACAATTCAAGAAGTCACAAATTGCGATACCATATTTCAATCTCAATGGGCAATAGCCAGCAAGTCGACGAAATGAAGATGGCCGGCTAGGTATAACTCAGTGCTGTGACTTCTGCCCCGACCATTTGAGGAAGCACACATTGCGCAAACCTCATCTCAGTCTTAATGGACGAGCAGCAGCAGGTCGACAAGGTGAAGAGTTTACTTGGCATATGTCGTTGCTGCCACTGTTGCCAATAAAATATCAGAATGACGAAGAGTACATAGTGAGCCGCTCGCCACAGCAGGGGTGCTGTTTTGCATTGTTCTCCCTGAGGTTGCGCTTGTAATGAGCAGCTGCGTTGAAGGGGGCGTGGTCACCAGGACGAATGCAAGCAGGCGAGTGTCTGCATCTACTCGCGGGCTTCTTGTTGCAATATTGTCGTGACTTGGAGTCTGACATGCCACCAGCTAGCATATATCCGAGGTTCTGGCATGAACGAGAGCTGTCGTCGGGGAGTTCGAAGCTCATATAGCGGTGGACGGTAGTCTTGGACTTGGTGCACAGCTGGCCGACGAATGCTTGGGCAGAACTAAGCGAAACGTTAGATAAGTAAGTCGGTATTTGGGAGGATATACTCGCATGACACCGAGGACGAACATGTCAATCGGACCCCACTTTATGCGAAAGTTATGCTTTGCCTTGCATACCTTGCATTTGTCGACGCAAGCAAGAGCATGTCGGTGAGTTGTGAAGTCGATACAGTGGTTGGAGCTCGTGATCAAAGCAATTGCATCGCCTCGGAACATATCAGGATTCGACCTCGTCTCGATCCCACTGGTAGCTGTAAGATGAAAGCATATATCAATGTTGTGACTGCTACCCATGAGACACCAGAGCGGAAAAAAGTTATTTACCTTCTCTGAATCTCAATTGCTGGAAAGGCGCAAGAAGGTGTCAGGCTGTAGGAGAGCTGGCATATCTTAGTGATGTGACTGTCACCCATACAGTATTAGAGTGAGCAAAGGTACATACCTCCTCCAGATCTCGATTGATCAAGCGCGCAACAGGGAGTGAGATCTATAGCAAAGCTGGTTTTACTAGGTGTTGTGACAGTTGCCAATAATATTCACACCTTGAGAAGTGCACGTTCCAGCTATATCCCACAATGTGATCCAAATAAGATGTGAGCCACAGAACACTGCATTCGGCGTAGTTGTTGCTGTGAGGACTCCCCACAAGACTTTGGGACTGAGGAACAACATCGAATCCCTTGAATTCTCGATCTTGTAGCCATTAGGAGAGGCGAGGGGAAGACAGGCAAGCTTGTATAATTAGGTGCCGTGACTGTTGCCTATAAGGTTTGAGATCATGAAGAGTGCATATTCCAGCTGAATTTCCCTAAGAAGATGTCGTGATGGCGAGTAGTCATAAGATGGTTGAATTCGGCTGTGATGGGACTGTGACGTACATAAGACTTCGGCACTACAGGACAATGCACAACTCGATGTGTTCTCAATCATGTAGCCGTTGCGATCAGCGAGGGAAATGTAGGCAAGCTGGTAATACTCGACGCTGTGACTATTGCCCACAAGCTTTCGCAACCACGAGACCAATGCATTGCGTCTGAACTCCATCCGTAGGGAAGACTTTGATACAGCGTCTAGATCCTGGGGGACGAAGGCCAAGAAAGCCATCGTGTCAGTTGCCGCCTCTAAATCTTGGGAGACGAAGCTGCTGAAACGCATTGTGGTTGTTGAGAAACGAAGCACCTGGTACTTATGGCGATTGTTAGGAAATGAAGCTCCTGAAACCCATTGTAATTGTTGGGAGACGGAGCTCCTAAGGCCCATTGTGGTTATCAGAAGGCGAAGCTCCTTAGACCCATTGTGATTGGTGGGTGACGAAGCTGCTGTAATTCACTGTGTTTGTTGCCGTGTTAACACCAGATGATTGATCTTATCACAAAGTCAGACGGCGCGCTCGAGCCTATCAGTAGCTGGGTCATCCACGAGCTCGCCAGCCCCAATCACAGCAACTCTCCCGGACCACGCCCAAGCCCTCGTCGCTTCCTCGGCTTCGGCCGATAGCGGCTCCCCACAGCGTCGGTCTCCGCCTCCTCACTCCCTCCTGGACCAAGAAGACGTCTGCCTCAATGACGGCGAGAACACAGAATATGTCTCGATGTCTTTCATATCGACAGTAAAAGAGCGAGCAATGGCCTTATGTCGCAGCTTCTTGCGATGATGAGAAGTCTCTGCAGCATTATTGGGAGTTTGTGGGCTTGCGTCACCGGCGGCTCGCAGCATCTTGCGAGGATGAGAAGTTTCTGCAGCATTGTTGGAAGTTTGTGAGTCTGTGTCGCTGTCCGGCGTGTAATCGTCGATCAGTCGTCTTCGCCACCACCACGGAAACAATGATCGAAGACTCCAGAGCAGGCTATACAGCATGTCTGCAATCTCATGGAGCATGACTGTTTTGTGAAGACTGACATAGGCGAGGCTTGCGAAATTCTAGCAAGGCCGGCCTTGCCGCAGATTGCCCGTCGGGTTGCGTGTTCAGTCAGAAAAAAAGCGGAGGATTTGAGGTGGTTGCTCTCAGTGCGAAACTGTATAGAATTCCAGGTCATAGACTGTAGGCAATACTCGACACCAATCAAAGTCAAGACATTGATTAACCATTGCGGTTTCGTCAAAAGTTGAAGTGACAGGTAACATTCGTCCATCCAAACCGACGACGACTGAGTCCCATTGAACCTGTTTCGGTTTGTGCTACGCAAGCTCTCAGATCCATCACTCTTGAATACACCTTTCTCTTCTTGTCTTTGCGATGTTGCAGGTATTCAAGCATCCGGACGAGAGTTCTTGTCGTTGACATGCATGGTCATGCTGTTACTACTTTCTGTTGACTCCGACTTCCAGAAAACGACGAGCATCAAGGACAAGAAGACGAGCGTGACTGTGATGATTTGCGTATTTTGTGGTTCTTTCTTTCAGTGCTTTGGGTCAGTAAACCCTGCTCCAGTCTCGGTTCCAGCGCCGACAAATTAATCTAACAGATAAAGCCTTTCTTGAAATCAATGTCGAGTCCTTTGCATGTACTTGCAAGTGCCATAACTGTCGTAACATCCTCTCTGCGTGCTGCACATCCCCAAAGCGAGAATCTCACTGACTGCACAACTGAAGGATGAATATTTCGATGATCTTCGATGAGCTTGTCTTGCACCATGTCTTCTCGTCTGCAGGCCGGTACGGGATGCGGGTGCCGGCCTGCAGAAGCAAGCATTTGTGGTGCAGTTATAGCTGGATATACTATGACCGCTATGTGTGAGTGTGATATTTGCTTTAGTCCAGAAGCGCGGGTCGTGCTTTCCGAGGTCAGATAGCACAATTAATAATCAATCAGGGTTTCAGCCTCGTTTCAGCACGGTGAGACACAGTGGACAATTACAGCAGGACATAAGAAGCATCTTGACAATTGCTGGGCTGGGAGTGGATGTTTCTACAAACATGTCTACCTCGACCTATAGTCGTCGTTGCAGCTTTGTTCCATAATGGCTCTTCTGGGCCTTGATATCTTACATTCGCACTGCAGATCTTCATACTATTCATTCGTGCCCGTCTTGACACCAAAACCACTATCTTGCGTCTTCCCATGCTCAGATCAACTCACATCACATAGCCGTTTCCATCCTCATACCTCTCACATCACAAACCTTCTACGTACTCAACCAATCCAGAAACTCCGGGGTGAAGTAGCTCACCACGATCCCAGCTCCAGCTCTGAGGATACCCTCAGTACTCTCAAATGCCATCTCTTTCAGTCCGAACACACCCGCGCTAGCTGCAGCATGTATCATCGCGTATTCACCAGAGACTTGGTATGCCGCAATGGGCAAGTCTGGCGCAAGAGTGGCGGCATCAGAGATGATGTCGAGGTATTGCGAGGCAGGCTTCACCATGATGATGTCGGCGCCTTCTAAAACGTCACGTTTGATTGCACGCCGTGCTAGGCCGCGGCCTTGAGCGGGGAGTTGATAGCACTTTCTGTAGAGGAGGTTAGTCGATGGCTTCTACGCAGGAAGATGGGCTTGAGGGGACTTACCGATCACCGAAACTAGGAGCACTACCCGCCGCATCTCTAAATGGTCCGTACAAACACCCGCTGAATTTCGCAGCATAACTCATCAACACAACCTGATGTGCCAAACCCCTCTCAATCAACTTCAACTTGATCGCCCTGATTCTGCCATCATTCATATCACTCGGCGCAACACAATGCGCGCCAGCCTCGGCATACGCAATCGCGACATCACTAATCCGATCGACGCTCAACTCATTGTTCAGACTGCCATCGTCGCGCAGAATACCGCAATGGCCATGTGACGTATACTCGCAAAGACAGACATCTGCGGTGACGAACAGATCAGGGAAGCGCCTGCGCACCAATTTTATCGCGGCGATGACGGGACCCTTTGGGTCGTCTGCGGCGGTGCCTAAGGTGTCTTTCGCGGAGGCTTGGAGGGGAACGCCGAATAGTATGATACTCCTCAATCCTTTCTTGACCAGCGGTTCCAGCACACTCGGCAGCACGTTCAAACCAATGCGGTACTGGTTGGGTAAGCTTGGGATCAGTGTTTTTTCGTCTGGATTGTCAGTGATGAAGAGAGGGTAGATGAGCATGGACTTTGTGAGTTGGCGATCTGCTTGCCATTGACGGGAGAGTGGATGGGAGTAGCCAGAGTGAAGCTGTGAGGTTATGTCGCCTGAGATGGAGACGTTTGTGGCGGTGGTGGAAGCATAAGAACGAGCGCGGGAGAAGGTGGAGGGAGCGCGTGACATGGGTGTGCGGGTCGTGTCATCGGAGGATGTAGTGGTGGGAGGGCCGCGACGGGCTGAGAGGTCGGAAACGAGAGTTGAGAAGGACATTGTCTTGGTGTTTTGGTCGTGATTTGACCGAGGTCGTTGATGTAGAGGTCAATTGATTATTGTGACGAAGCTCGTACGGTGCGTGTGGGTCGCTGAGTATGTCTTTCCGCGAGGTGAAGAGTCTACAATCTGGTAAAATGCAGTATTGCAGAGCAGTATGAGAAGTGCAAGATATTGTTCGTTGCAGCGAGGTGGTGACGTGACGGAGTTGACGGAGTTCTTCTCAAGATGATCTGCATACCTTCGACCAATGACGAGCAATGGAATTATCATTGAGTGGCGAAAAATCACAAAGCAACATAGTGATCAAGAACAGTAGTACGTTGAATCAAGATGAATTGTTCAACTAGTGCTTGCTGCTGCATCAATGGCAAGCGCAATGGTCTATCCATTATTGTACATTAACCAGGAAAGAGCCTCCTACTGCCTGCAGCTCTTTCTTTTCTCCTTTGTATCATCCATTATTTCATCGCCTTGGGATAAGCCAGATCGCAAAGTACCCATTGCGCTGTGGCTGGGCGTCATGCCTTGCGAGTATACCTCTGTTTTCTAAGACGCCAACAAGAAAGCTCAAAGTTGTGCAAGTAAAGTCCAGAACAAGCTGGTCGAAGAAACAAAGTAAATACCCAGAACATGTCGGATGGTTTGAAGTGAAAGCTTGTTAGTGCTCGCCGGCACTGAGCTGATAACTGCGCCGAGCTTCGGTCTATTTCAAAGTGACCCAAGCCAGCAATTAACTGTCGTCTTCACCCATTGCTGTGCATGGGCGCGAAGGCTATCTCAGTCGTTCTATTCATTATTCTTCCGAGAGCACATTATATGTCGGAAATGCATTTTGTAAGCAAAGAAAATTCTCGTCAAGTTCGTCAGTCAATGTCCTCCTCCTCATAATAGCCGTCGGTGAAAGTGAAGGCGCTGATCCTTTTCTGGGTGTTTTCGAAAATGAAGAAGAAGATGGCATTGAGTAGCGTGGAGCGACCCATTGAAACACCAAGACCTGCTCCGTGAAAACAGATTAGTACAAGATACAACCTCGTTGTACCTCAATCTTGCTCACCTCTATACATGCTGAAGCTGAACCACGCAACAGGGGGCTCTTTTAGTCTTGGCAGTCGAGGCGCACCAGGGATTCGAGGTGGTCTGGACAGGACATTGCGCTGATGTTGACTTTTTGCGGAATCGAGAGGGTAGATCTAGAAGTCTGAAGTGAACAACGAGCGCCCAGGAAATAGCACAATTGGAAGGAGGGCGCGCTTACCAGAGCCCAACTTGCAATACCACACAAAGCTCCCGCAACCAAGATCGAAATTGACTCGCCAGGCCACCACGCCGGCGCATTGCTACTCATGTTGTGTAGCACAGGTTTAATGGTCTCATATGTCCCGAAATATAAAGCGCTACCAATGATGTCGCGGACTGTCAATCTTGTTAGCCTGTTGCAAATCAATGTTGTAATGCTACATACTCAAGTGCAGCCTGAATCCTGTGAAGAGACCAAAGTAACCACGATCACGCACGATCCTCTGGCCAACCTTGAAGGTGCCTTCACCCCTAATGCGCTGTGTCCCGGGAAGTGGAGCGGTTGGAGGAGGTGTCAATGGCTGAGGCGGGACTAGCCCTTTGGCTATCGCCTCCTTCAGCTTGCGCTTCCTCTCCTCTTCCAGGATGATGACATAGATTTGAGAGTACAACTTGGTAAGCTCGAACGGACCTGGAAGTGGTCAGGTAGTGTTGTTGGCATTCGAACCTCAGCAAACTTACAAGAGATGAAGGTGATCAATCCACCTGTAGCTGCACCTGCCGCAGCAAAACAAGCCGTAGAGGCAAGGGTCGGCGACGCTCCACGCACTCTGGCATTTTCCACGGGTAATTCGTGTCCAGTAACACGACCATACAAACTGCTGCACGTCTGGGCTGTCTTTTCATAGAATCCAAATGACATCATGCGTACTACAGTAACACTTGCCAGTGGCGCAATACAACCTGCTATCATCAGTATTGAGAGCATCAGCATGGGCAATAAATTCTCTACCTCTGAAGAAACCACGACCGCCTTCAGTGAGATATGTCTTTTTGACGCAATCTGTAAAATTCTTGTAGTGGTAACTAATGATTTCAAGCATGTTAGTCAAGAAGTAACGTACACTGACTTGAGCGTTAAGCTTCGAATGAACAAGCACATACATCTGCATTCGAGTCTTGATGCCATCCAATGGATACTGTAGCAAGAACAGTCAGCGACCATTGAAGCACAATCTCAACCTCGAGCTCTATTTCACATACAGACAGAACCGTCGACACAGATGTACCCAGGGCTACCGCAGTATAGTACTGGTGCCTCATCAACCAATCCTTCTCATGATCCTTCAAGAACGTGTTGAGCGTGATCGGCACACCAATTGTATTCTTCAATGCCTCGTCTGACAAGGGCATGAGAGCGTGGTATCGTTGAGGACCGCAACGTCGGCGGTCTCCTCAAGATGAACGTATGCTAGGCGTGAGGCGGAAGAACGTCCATGGAGGTACCTCGAGGGTGCCTTGGATCGTCAATGGAGAATTGGACCGATGTCCTCGAGGTGAGAAGCGATTAGATCTGAAGGATGCGAGGTGGGTGCTGCGGTTGTACGTGATGCTGTTAGGCAGATATGTGCTGGATGTGACACTGCACGTGGTGGAAATCTGCTAGCAAGTTTCTATATATCTGAGAGTCCACTGTCAGTAAAAGCCACACCCAGGTGTGCACAAGAAAGTGAAGATCAGCAGAGCAGTGAGGTATCGATCGGGAGGCAGCCAGCTAGCGTGTTGATGTAGTTGTAGTGACGACAAGAAAACAAAGATGAGATGAGATGGCAAGACGAGACGAGACGAGACAAGAGTTTAAGTACAAGAACGACCTCATCGAGGCTACACTGTGGCCGTTACATAAGGCGGAGAAAGCCCCCCACCCGTTCACATGCAATTGTTTATGCAAATGAGGAGCATCAGCATCTGAACAATTCACGTTAATGTCGTACAATAACCGTCCAGGAACCAATTCGAAGCCTGAAAAGAATGACATGCATAAGACTATAGTTATCTATTCCTTTCATCAGTGTGTATCATCAAAATCGCACCACGTGAAAGTCGTACTACGCCTGAAGCTATTTCAGCAAAATGCTCGACCCTTTCACTTTCACTTTCACTTTCACTTTCACTTTCACTTTCACTTTCACTTTCATAAGAAGGCTGTAATCATCATCAGCGTCATCGCCAGCGCATACATCAGCAGACCACCACTCCTCGAGGTCCTATTGGCGGAACTTGTACCACTAGGCGCCACTTTGTAAACATGATTTGGAATTCCTGTTTGAGTTGCAACACAACTCGCAGCGCAAGAATAACCAGTAGGACAGCATCCGCCACCATTGTTTGCTGCACAGCTAAACCAGCCGGTCGCGCACATTCCAGGACCGAACATGCTAGTTATGATGTTTGTCGTCGTCGCAATGCTTGTGCTTGCTGTGCTTGGTGAAACTGTGGTAATAAGAGCTTGACCTGAGCTTCGCGTGACTCCAAATGTCGTCAGTGTGGTGACAGTCTGACCCAATACAAGGACGACCGTTGCGGCGCTAGAAATAACTGTAGTACTACTTGCGCTCGTTAAGCATGAACTAGTCTCACAACCGACACCAATTTGGCAGCATAACTGGACGAAGGCACTACATTGGTAGTATCCAACAGCACAAGTGGCTGCTAGTATAGAGCTTGGTTGATTTGTCGTCGCCAGTACAGCAGGATTCGCAGTGACTGTGGTGATTGATGTCGCAGTAGCTGTGGAGTCCACGGCAATCAATGTAGTTGGACTCGTGGTTATAGTGCTATAATATGTTGTTGGTTGTATGACAGGCGTCACTGTTGTCGTTGATACAATCGTTGTTGTCGTGGCTGATGCAGAAACCAAACTTATTACAGCAGTAGTGGTCAATGTGCTTATAAAGATCGATGTCAAAGAATTCGACACGACGTAGATTGTTGAGCCGCTTATACTTGTCGTGGTCGTGCCTGTGGCGATGCCTGGATGCTACGTTAGCAAGACGGAGGCTTTAAGATGAATACTCGAACTCACAGCCTATGGAATCACAAGTATATCCTGGTATGCAACAACCACCATTTGGGCTGTTAGGACAGGCCGAATAGCCTGCAGCGATATTGCATGTTCCTATGGCATTCCCGCATATTGACCCCGAAGGACAGCAACCAACATCACCTGAACCTGTGTTCTGGACTAATATGCATTGCTGTCCCTGTCCACAGCAGCTGTTAGGTCTGCTTATGCTTGCGCAGTTGGTGGTATCAGTGGGGCATTGGTAATCCCGTTTCTGAAACAGATTGCGAGGCCAGCGCAGCAGACCTTCGCTATAGCTCGATAATTCGTCGGAATGCAGAAAGAAGGGTGGTCTTAAGTTGGCTGATGTTGAAGTGTTGAAGTTGTTGATTGGTCGATAATTTTCATCTTCTGTAATTTCAGGACGATCGTCAGCTGAAGTTCCAGCGATAGTTTGACCTTGAACGCCATTGTTGGTTGTTTCAGATCGAGTATGTGCTGCGACTGTTGAAACAAGAAAGAGCAGTAAGGAGTGAAGTTTCATGTCAGAGTCGTAGAATTGTGGGGAAGATCCGGCAGCTCGAGCTCGTATTTGCGCTGGGTGTCTTCAGAGAAACAGAAACAAGCAGGAAAGTTGAGATTATGGACAGCAGTATCTACAATCGGAAGGAAGAAGAAGCTAGTATTTACATGTTGGCAAGATGAGAAGATCAAATCTTCCTAGTCATTGCTAATCTGTGGTGGCTGGTTAAGAGGCAGGAGCGAAGGCTGAAAAGGGAAGAACGGCAAAACCCAGAATTCACGTGACTCACGTTTCATATTTGTTTGGTGTGGCCTAGCGTTCTCTACTTATTATTCCTTTCCTAAGCAACCATAGGCGACATTTTCTGCGTCACATAGGTCTTTGGCATGTGTGCTCAGAAACAGTCACGATGTCCACGACGTGATCAAGGAGATCCATCATCTTGACCGTAATCCGCTTATGTCTGAGCTCGTTTTTTTCTGTTCCAAACATCGCCAACACCTCGTTGTCTTGAATCACACTCGCTCAAAAACTTTATGGCCACCTCTTCTGTCTATGTTTGTGCCTACATGACTTCATACGTACTATGTATGGTTGAATCAACCGTCACTTGTTGACTATTCCTCCATAGTCGTTCAGATCTGAGCGCAACTTGCAACATCTAACCTATAAAAATGCGACACAGACGACTCTCGTTCCTAGCAATCTTCCAGCATTCGTCCTGATCATCCGACATATTAAGAATAGCCCAAACCGCTTGCCGCCAAACTCCTCACAGGACTCTTCGAGGTTCGATAGGAGCTACAGCTCATCCTAAGCAAAGTCACACCACATCCGCTGCATCTACACCACTAAACCGTAAAGCCACCACTACCCATCATGATCACCTACGACCCCAACGCCACCGCTCTTCAACTCATCACTGACAACTTCAGCCTCCCCTCCGCCCACATCGTCGAGTTTCTTCTCTACGCTCCACTTCTGGCTCTATCTTTCTACGCTTGCAATCCGCGTTATGCTAGGATCGTGTTCAATCGAATGGTTCACTTCCAGCGCGTCTGGCTTATCGGTAATCTGACGCAACTGTACCGTCTTTTCATCATCGACAGCTGGAACGATCTTCGAGAGCAATCCGCAGGCGGTCTTCTCGGGAACCTGTTCGACTTGGTACTTGCGCTGATTATTGTAGGTGGAGCATGGGTTGTCACTATTGGCTATGTGATTGGCGTTGCAATTCTTGTGTTGATGGCATGGCCTTTTCTGCACTACACGGCAGAAGCGATAGGTATGCCTTTTTGGGAGTGGTTGAGAGATGTTGGGCGAAGAATCTGGACAATCCAGTTCTGGCTTGGGTTTATTGTATGAGTTGATGTTCCAGACGAGCATTGAGTGTCGTGTAGTAGACAATGTGACAACGAGTTGGTGTCTCAGCTGGATGGGACATTAATCAGCGAAGATTCATGGCATCGCGCCTATGTTCAACAAGAACCAAGTCATGCGATTAACCTTGCTCTTTCGTGGTCAAATCACGAAGAGAACCTTTTTAATTCAGCCTCCGCAATTATACTTCCATCATTGTATCAGTTCGTTCCCTCAGTCAAAGCCAAGAAACCTCTGCATCCTCATCTTAACACCCTCCAGACTATTCAACTTCGGCCTCACATCCAAGTAAAAGCTGACCGGACCACCCAACGTCCCACCCTTCTTGCCATCTTTCTCTCCTCCACTACTACTCCTCCCGTTCCCACCAAGCTTGCCCTCATAAAAGTCAATAATATAGTCCACCCTCTTCCCACACCTCTCCACAACCCAATCGTGCCTATCAAATGGCTTCTGATAACCCCATATCGTACTCAACCACCAAGCTCTTGGACTGATCTTGCTTGCATCGCCTTGGAAACTGACGAGCTTAGGTCCACCACAAGCTTCGGCGCCACGGCCTTTCTCCCAGCGCAGGATGTGATGCCAAGTGCGTTCGTTGACGGCGTTGTGGATGGGTATTATGGACGACATGTCTGGCGCGGATGGATTGTACGACTTTCGTGCCATTGCGGAGAAGAACTGGGATTCTGAAGGATAAACCCAATGACCTGTCGGCGAGGTGTGAGGATCGAACGTGGATTCTGAATTTGGCGAGGAGGATGCGGCGCCATGTGCAGCGGGAGAAGAGGCTGTGAGGCTGTATGGGGATGGAACAGTAGAAGTTGCAGCTGTGGATGCTGCAGGTTGTGCTGGTGGTGGATTTGTCTCTGCTGGTAGTGTTGAAAGGTATCCTCGTGGTATGGTAGAAACTTCGCGGTGGGTACTGAGGCGGTGATTCGTCATTCTTGGCCGCATTGGACCGGTCGTCGTTGGTGCTGCCCCATCATTGCCTACTACTGGTTGCCGTTGCGAGGCGCGAAGCCATGCTTCTCGACTTTTGTGATCAACTGGGCATGCTTGCGCGGAGGAAGCATCGGCGCCAGGTGGAAGTGGATGTGGTGCTAGCGGAGACTGTGACTGTGGTGAAGATTCAGACTGTTGTTGTGCTGCTGCTTTGAGCCAGACTTCTCGAGATTTGTGGTCCACTGGACAGGCAGCAGGCGTGGCGGAGGAGTCGGAAGCAGGTAGAGGGTGGGGTGCTTGAGCAGCAGTATATGTGGAAGTAGTGGGCATAGTAGTGGATGAGAGTGCGCTTTGGCCTTGGCCCATGATGTGCTGTGCTTATGCAATAGAATAAATGCGGATGAGGACCTTGCTGCCGCCACTTTAGCTTTTTTCAAGATAGACGGTGAAGGCTAGCCCTAGCAAAGTGCAACCAATAAACCAACAAACCACCGGGCATACACTACCTCATTATTACATGTTGCTATAAAAATGACTTCCATCATCTCGCCACAAGAGGTCTTAGATCTGATAGTTGACGAATCATTTCCACAAGCCTACTGGCCCAGATACCCTCTACCCTCACCAGAGGACGAGTTCAAAAAGTACAACTTTCCTGATCTTATGAGACTAGCTCTAGTCTCGTCCGGTTTTCGCAATCAAGTCGTATTCAACTGTAGAAAGGATCTGGAACGCGGTGAAGCGTCCAAAATGGTTATGCTCTTGACGAAGCACTTCGAAGCTGAACGTGAGATATGGGTTGAGTTATCGCGGAAGCTGGCGTGCGGTTGTGACCAATGTACTATTCCTGCTTCGCTCTCGCCATCTATTCGCATTTGAGTAGGCCAGAAACACGGCAGGCCGACAACGCGGATCAAGGCAGTAAAAGGATGTGGTCGAACACTTTACGCAAGTAGGTGAGGTTTCTTTGGGGTGACCTCAAGTCTTCTTCGAAGAATCTATGTTGTGCTTGAGATTACACTTTTGGTCTTTGTCAGAAAGAACCCCATTATGACTCAGAGCCTGTACACCTACTGGCTACCCACTGGCACAGAATACTGGGAAAATGCTACATTGTGTGGAGGCGTACTGACAAGGAAGCACGACGCTGTTCACTAAATAGCTATCTGTCCTTCTACCAGCCTCACCCCTCAGAACGTCGTCCCTCTCAAGCATCGCCACCCTATCCTCCTGCGAGCAATTCCCATGTCCAGCAAGAGCTTGGTTTATTGTTGTGGACTGGACATTTCTGCTATTGCAGCCCCACCCCAGCAGAGTGTGTCGATAAGATCACCAGGAAGTCTGGACACCATATTAGCGACGCTTCAACAACATCATGTTGTGCTTACTGTGCTAGTCCTTGCAGTAAATCCCCGATGAAACGCTTCGACTTGCGCCAGCCCTTACGAAGTGGATACGCTCCCGGTTTGTGTCGATTCGAACGACGCCTTCCGTCATACTGCTCACCTGTGCGACGTCCTTGTGCCGAATGGCACTCGCGATATCGCTTGTGGTTGGTCTGACGTTCTTGTTCTTGACCTCGCTCCCGGTCTGATGTGGCTTGTCGAGATCCATCCGCTTTGCTCTGGTACCTACCTTCATGTCGCTTGGGCTTACCACCGTCCCTATCATGATTTCCAGCCTTAGACGGACGCGCACTATCCTGATTCTGCCGATTTCTCATTTCGCTTGCCGGTTTATAACCTGTTCGAGGAGGATCTACTCTGTCGCGCAGTTCTCGCAAGCTCCTAAGCTGTGCGTTCATATCTCTCTGTGTCAAACTGGTATCCTCGGGCCTTCGATTCACAACTTTCCACTCGAGGAGCAATTCAACGAGCCTAGCAATAGCGCGATCGATCCTTCGTAGGTACTTCTCTGCTTTTATAGTTCGTGCATCAGTGGATAGAAGTTGGTTGTTCTTGGAATGCATCTTCTCCCATAGGTCGAGGATAAGCCTGTTGTATCTCCTGAGAAAGATTAGTATTGAGTATCGGACACCTCACTCAAGATGTACTGACGCATTGATGATGTCGTCAAAATCCCAAGCTTTGTCAGCATAGTGAAAAGCCACCATTCCGAGCTCCAGTGCAACGTCGCCATAAGTACGAGGTCTCGCTTCGTACGGACGGCTGCTGGCCGCGCCTAAAGTATCAGGTAGAGGATATCTTTGGTTGAAAGTAGCACCGTTCTTGAACGCATTAGGCGACTGCTTGAGGTCTATTGAGCAGATCTCTAGTGCACACTCAATACGATCGCGGACGTTATTTGTGTTGACCCTTGCCTCTTGCAGATGGCATCCAGACGTGCCCTGAGGACTGGTTCTTGAAGAAGATCCAAAGCTTGTGCTATCAGGACCAGGGCCTCCTCCAACTTCTGTTTAGCAACTCCTTCACCTGATTCGTCGCTGGAGGGTGCAGCTCGTATGCCCTCGTTGTAAAGCTGGTCGATGTTGCTGGTCATCGTAGCTTAAGCAGTATAATCTTGCGCACATGGATATGTGTTTGTACTATGGTATATTGCAATATATATATGAGAAGTCAAAGTCGTCGCAACGAAGTGCCACTCGGTCTATTAACCTTGGAAAGTACAACATCGCACGAACAGGTCACGCTCCAGTTGGCGCTGGCGACTCTGAGGATCCTTGTATCACCTGTTTTTTGCAACGTGCGATTTGGCTAGATCGGAGAAGCGTACGCTCGGGAAGAGCTCACACTTCTGGAACGATAGGGGAGCTTGTAGTCCTGCTTATCGGGAGGTCTATGAAGACTACAAAGCAATCGAGTCTCTTTGTCGTTGTTCCCTTCGAGCTGGTCAAGATTCGCATGCAAGACAAGGCGCAAGCTCACAAATATAAGGGTCTTCTCGATTGTGTTCATCAGACTGTCAAGGCTGAAGGACAAACAATGGCTTCACCAACACACTTGTGGGCGGATATAGTATGGCAAAACTGTTCGTGAAATGCGAGTCATCGAAAAAATGCATCTTATTGTTATTGGGAATTTACCTATTCCACTAATGACTATCAAAATCAACGGAATATCTGAACAACGTCTCATATGTAACAGGCATGTCCGGGACAACCAGCTGTCTCTGCAGAACCTCCTTCTCGTGCGCAGACAAATGTGCAAACGGATCCTGCTCTTCCTCTACAGCGGCTTACTGACCCTTATTCTAATGTTCTATGGAAGCCCGCGCGACCTTGTGACGAGGATATCGTAAAAGTAAACCAGTTTAAAGCTGCGAAGGCGGGGAGGTAGTTCTTCCAAATTATTCAGTCGAAGATGGAGTTTGGAAAATGGTGTTGATCTTTCGAAAAGTGTACAACGTACGGGTTAGAAGAGTTATCATTCATGGAGCTTCTGGCAGTGAACATGCTAGCCTTTCCCTTGGCTTTGTTGCGCTTCGCCATAGCAGAACCCAATTCTGGTGAGCATGAAGACGCTTATGCTTTGGTGGCGGAGAGCTTCAGTGAGTATTGCGACCTGTAAGTCGATATGCTCTGTCCGGATTCGCATCCTTGGACGATGTTGGTCTGACTTTCATGCGCCCGCTTCACCAATCTCACAATCCCATGTCTCGAGCAACGGCTTCCAGAACTCTTTGCAAGCACCATATCTCTTATGGAAGTGAGACCAGAGGCCCAGCTCGTAACTTAAGCGGAGTGTCCTCGCAACCATCGGTTTGGCCGGTTCGGAGCAAAGCTTCCACCATGTTGAAAGGGCATTACGGATTAAATTACAATCTTCATCCTTCAGTTATTGCAAATTCGCCCACGAACGGCAGCCTTTCGATTATCAACGACATTGCTTGCACGATCCCGCCAGAGTGCAACTGTGCAGACCAAGGGACGAGACATCAGAGAGTGCTGTTCTAGTTCCGTGAATTGGACACTTCCCACAGAGCCTGGTCGAAGCAGTTCAACGCAGCGAACACATTATGCGCTATGTCTCGGAACAAGGTCTTGAAAAAGCTTCTTGACTGGTGTCGACCGCCATCATGTCTATCGCTACGTGTTGGATCCTGCCTTGAACTGTGTCCCTGCTCACTTCGATTGGTTTGGCGAGAATCTCGTCTTGCTCGGTGATGTTGTTCTCGTGGCTCGTCGCGAGATTGACGATGATAATCATGGACACTGTCACGCCGTGAATGCTCTCGTCCAGCTCTAGACACGTGCCTTTCTGATTGGGTGTCTCGATGTCCGTCTTTCTCGTTGTGACCAGCCTGATCACTTTGCATGGAATCCTTGAGCTTTCGACCTTGCTGCTCATCCAAATCTTCAGAGTGCTCAGAGTGGTGAGCACTTGGTTGACGAGGTCTGAACTTGTCGCGTATTTCGCGCAGTCTTTTGCAATGTCGCAGCATGTCGCGGCCGAGCGGGTCGACGGCGTCCTCAGGTATGTCGGCGACGAAGATGGCTCTGAAGTTCTTTGGATTGCCATTTGCGAGCAACCATTTGGTGATCAGATGCTCGAGTTCTTTCAAGGCTCTGTCCAAGCGGATGGAGTAGTCCACCGTCAGTGTTTCTCGTCTGTCTGAGAAATAGATCCTGTGAATTTCTCGCTCTAAGATCGTCCATTGCCCTTGCAAGTCGGCAATTGATTCCGGTTTCTTGTGCTGGCTGAGCAGATGTCAGTGCACTGCAGGATACAGGCTCAAGACGAAACTGACGCTTTGACGTAGTCTATAAACTCCCTGGCATCCATCCGTGCTGAGGTCATAGACTATCTCCGGAACTATCGTCTCAGACCAGTAGTTGATCGTAACAGGATACTGTGCAATGGGATCACGAGTCTTGGAACCTCTGTTTATAGCTCGATACAACTGTCTGAGCTGCTTGATACAGTCCTTCAACGCAGTCTCGATGTTCGTGTTCCTGGCATTGAGCACTTCGCTGGCTAGCCCTTGCAACAGCCTTGGATGCTCTTCGAACTGAAGGTCATCAAGGGATAGTACCGCCTGTAACAGCTCTTCCTCTAACCTCTGCAGAATTTTCTCCGCAGGAAGTCTAACGTCGTAGAACCGAGTACCAAATCCTTCGTTGCAAAGTTGCTCGAGATTGGTGTTCATCTTGGTATGTCTCGATGTCAGAATGTGTAAAGCAAAAGAAGACAGTTGTCGAGACGACACGCTGCGCATACTGCTGAGTATATATAATAGTTGAGAAGTCCGCCACTATCGGGCGGGCTTTGGTCAAGTGGACAAGGTCTCGCATTGGGAACCCGCATAGGGATAATGCCAGCGCATGCCAATAGCTTTTGTGTGACCAAAAGATGGTTTCCGTCCGACCTGGCCCTTTCATCTTTCAGGAAAGAAGAGCGTGGTCAGCAGGCAAGAGATCCCTGCCAGTTTGCTGATAAGACCTTTCGGAATGAGTTCGTGTCAAGCGAGAGGTCGAGAGTCTGCCGACGAGACATATAGTAGCCGGTAAGTCGTGATAGATCACCGAACCGCCAACACAGCGCACGAACGCCTGCTTGTGAGTGGTCGGAGAAGATGACCAGTAACCTCATCGAAGAACAGCCATATTGAACCTAATAAATACATGGTTCAAGTACAGTCAGGTAGCTATCGTTGTATGTTCACCAAAAAATTCAATCTGTGCGTAACTCTCGACTCGTGCAGGCGAGCAAGCATACATGCCAGCTGAAATGGACCAACTGAATTGAGACAACCATTGAACCATTGATTGCATTGATGTCAACCATTGTGATCTCTATATCAGTGCCGACCTTGTCTAGGTGAAAGCAATTGTTGAAAAGACGACCAAAATACTGGGGCTTTCGGAAAGATACCCAAGTGATTGTATGCCAATGAATTAAGACAAGGTAAGTATGCCGCTCGTGGAATATTGGCGCGAACAACACGAAGATGTACTTGTTTCGTGCGACGTTGTGTTGTGTGGACAAAGCTGTCTTCCCGATCAACCCGGCGGCTGGAGCTCACCTCTTCCATGCTGTTGCTCTCCACGACAGACGTATTCTTCTTCCCCGACCTTTGGACTTGCAATGTCTATAGCGTGCAAAGCTTACCGAGTGGTGATATATTCATTCGCAGACCTATTTCGGTGGCCTCTGGCGAAGAATCGTTCAAGATCCATCATCTCTTATTCCCCATCGCCAGCATAATCTCAGCGTAAAAACTCATGAACCTGGAAGTGAGCAGGAGACTTGGATTTCCAAACATGATACGAAAACTTCAAAAGGGTGGACCCATAAGCGAACTTTCTTGTGTAACACAACACCACATCACCCAACTTGTACGACCCCCTAGTATCTCTGTATACTGAGCATGATCATTCGTTCAGGAGAACACAGCGAAGAGTCCTGACTCGGTTCCACCATCCTTTCAGTCTTTCCACTACTTTGTCTCCGAGTTGTGTGAGTAGTTTCGAAAAGCCTCGTCAGAAATTTGGGCTTGGTTGGCGTATCTTACAGTACTGTACATATTTGAGAAATATCTTTGACTCACCAGCAGAGCCGAATGCTTCTAAGATCATGTTATGAAGAATGTCCTTGCGAAAATAAATTGCTGAGGGGAGATAAAGAGGCTCACTGCGAGGTAACTATAATGGAAAGCACAAAAGTAAAGAGCGGACCTCTTACATCGTAGACAAAATAATGTGTTTTCGTAATAATCATGCAAGCATATCCTTCATATAGTACAAGCCTCTCTATCTTACACCACGTTCTCTCTTTACCTCCATTACAGCTGATACCTCACAACAACATTATGCTCAATGCTCGTAAACCAAACAGCATTCCCCGGTCCATAGTTGACCGCAACGTCCACATTAGGCGGTACGGTCACAGTACTATCAAGCCCAACTCCATGAATCTCAGGTGGAAACTCAATGAAACTGAACCCAGCGGCCAGATTTCTCGTATTAAGCACGCCTAACGCATCAACGTCAAAGAAGCTGAGATAGACATTCCCTTTACTGTCAATGGTGTCCTCTGCGCCTAGTCCACCGACACGACCTGAAGGAAAGACCTCTGTAGCTCGGGTCTTCATATTGATCCTTCCAATTCCATTGCCGGTGACGAGGGAAAAGTAGATGTACCCGTTCGTCTCTGCCCTCACGACCGCAGGCATTTGCTCGAGCCCCGGTAGTGGAACTGGCGTCATGGATTTCGTTATTGGGTCGAAGATTAAGATGCTGTTTCCATTCGTGAGAGCAACGTAGAGCAAGCCATCAGAACCGACCTTCAAGCCCAAAGGCAGTGAGACGGGGACAGGGATGGTGTAGGTGGTAAACGACTCGTCAGCGAAGGAGAAAAATTGAAACGTATTCCCCGTTGTTTGAGTGAGGTACATGCCGCCTTTTGTTGGCGTGAGGTCGTTGAAGGGTTGCAAGTCGCCGAGAGGATTGTTCACGGGAGGAGCGAAGATGTCGATCTTCTTCGTCGTGGGATTGATGCGGACGAGCTGGTTGCGGAGGCCGTTACTGGCGTAGAGATTACCATCTTGGCCTGCTCGGATGGCGCAGGAGAAGGCTGTGCGGTCTTGAAGGAGGCCACTGTTAAGCAAGGGGATCTGGGTGTTGTTCGATAATGCGGTGGTGAAAGGGATGTCGAATTCTTGGATTTGTCCTGTGGTAGGCGCGAGACGGAAGATTTTGTTTACCAGGATGTCTTCGCCCCAGAGAGCGCCGTCTGGTCCTTCAACTAGGTCGCATGGGCCGGACAAAGGGGTGGGCAAGTCGTAGATTGTGAATCGACCGTCCTGTTGGATTACTGGTGCGGCGAAGGTAAGGGAATAGAGTGCCAGAAACGCAAAAGACAGATTGGAATACATGATTGTGGTGATGGCGGAGAAATCCTAAGCTAATATGGCTAAGGCGGCAGGAGGTCGAGGACTTATATACGCCATATCGAATTGCAAATCCCGTTGAACTCAAAGCACAGATGAAGTCAGTTTGGTGATCATGTCGTTGCGAAAGAGGCGAAAGAGGGGGAGCGACAGGTACCATGGAAGCTTAGTATTTTGCTTGTGGAGTCTTCTCGTCTTTACGTTATGTTACAACACACCAGTCTTAGTCACATTTTCAAATTTCATATCACTGTCCATAGGCTTCCTTGTGCGAATATTCGGAGCCGATTGAGTAGACTTGTGCAAGACTCATAAGTGGTAAATCACCATGAACCTCTGCGGTTCTTGGTGGTGACTATCAATTCAAGTCCGAGGTTGTATGAATTGTCACGTGACTGTGCCGCAACCCGTCAGCACATTGCACGGTCCACGAGGGAAAAGAGTCATTGCTGTTACTGATGTTCAGAGCTTGCAGGATTATATCGTCCGTCATGCGCGGTGAATGTGGATGAATTGCGTATTATCGGGTCAATATGTGGTATACCTCATTCAAGGGCTAAGTCTATATTCTTGAAGGACCAGCGGCATGTTTCACCTCTGTTTCAATCACCGTACTGTACTCGGCCTTGCTGTCCATATCACGCTTCCCGGCAGTCTCTGCAATCCCTCCTGCCAGCATGTCAAACGTATCGTCGCCAGCTTGCTGTCGTCTTCGATTCGCCCTACGAAAGAGCCATCTCCTCCACGGCTTGTAGCACAGCACACTGCCTATTCCTGCCACAACAAACAATCCGCAAATACCACCACCGATGATTTCGTAGTGGTCTCCAATAGCATTGATACCATCCCAAGCACCTCCTGTAGCTCGATCTCCAAGAATTGCACCAGCCATTCCCAGAACTTGGAAAGTGCCAATGACAAGAGCTACGATAACAGTCGTCGTCGTAAGGACAGTGTTGTAGTACAAGGGCGCTATCTCATCCCTCTCTTGTTTCCCATCCTTGCCAGTCCTTGAAGCGCTGGTATACAAGGCCATCATAAGCGCACCGTCGGTGGTGTCGAGCAAGCACATACCTGCAGTGAACAGGACTGGGAAGACTAAGATGAGCCACAGCGATGTCCCCTTGGCAGCTTGAATCGACGAGATGGCCAGTAGAGCAATCTCAGAGGATGTGTCGAATCCCAGTCCAAACAGTATCCCCAGCGGATATGTCTTCCAAGGTCGATCAATAAGTCGGAACAGCTTTTGGAAAAGGAAAATGAGACATCCTCCTCCATGTATATGAAATGTGTCTTTCTCCGCATCATCCAATACCGCTCTCTGCTTATCCTCCCGTCCTTCACCATCCTTGCCTCCTTCTACATCCACCTCTTCTACCGCACCACGCTTCGTCTGCACTTCGCCATCCTGCATCTTCGCTACTTTCTGCCTCAACCTCCTCACACATCCCACAAGCATCCAAGCATTCACCACCCCAAAGCCCACCAGCACAACCGCAGACACACTACTCCCCACAATCCCACCTATATACTCCCATCCCTCCCACTTCTTCTGCACCTCACTCGCCGTAGCCGCTACCACTATCGCCGTCACAACCACAACTGTGCTGTGCCCCAACGAAAACCATGTTCCGACTGTAACGGGTGCTTTTTCTGGATTGAAGTGGGTAGACGAGACGAGGCGGCGGGTGATGAGGTCGATGGCGGAGATGTGATCGGCGTCTAGGGCATGCCGCAGACCGAGTGTGTACGCTAGAAGGGCGGGTGAGAGGAGAGCTGGATGTAGGCGGAGAGGAATGGCGCAGATGGCCCAGACGAGCAGGTTTATGAAGATTAGAAGGGTGATTATGAAGACGGAGCGGGGTGGCAGGTGTTGGAGGAGAGGGATGCGGGCGTGGAACGCATGGAGACGGCGGCGAGTGTTGATGAAGCGGGTATGTTGTTTTGGTGGGAGTGGTGATTGAGTCGATTGTGAGGCAGACTCGATGTGAGAGGCTGTAGCGGTATGGGTGGGGGTGATGGTATCGTCGAGATCATTGCCTGCAACGATGCTAGATATTACATCGTCGTCCCGTCCCATACTGTCCTGATTGAGGGGACAGTAGGAGGAGATCGAGGAATAGCAACATCTTCACTGTGAACTGTTTATAGATGTTCTAAAGTGTGTGGGGCCAATGGCGTCTTGGCGAAGGATCGACAGTTTCAGATTCATGCTGTGTTAAAGGTCTTAGGTAATGGAATTCGCTATAGGCAAAGGTGAGATGTAGAAAGATCCGAAGTATACAAAAGGCTTCAAAAGTACTACTATCGAAACAGACAATGTTGTTAGTATCAGTCCGCAAACCGAAATACCTAAACACCCTTCTGAGGTTCTCCTCATACCTTTTTCACTGGCTCCATCTTTCCAGCTTTTGCAGCTTCCGCAGTAATCCACGCAGGCAAAGGCGCCTCCTTGATCTGATCCCACAGATTCTCAAATGCTGCCGCCACCTCTTCTTCCAGCTCCACCCCATCCACATACTTGACAGTCTGCTCAAGCTGTCCTACAGAGGACGCTCCAACGATAATCCCGTCCTTTTCGGCCAAACCACTGTGCCACCTTAGCCATCTCAATGTAGCTTCCAGCAAAGTCAGGCCCTTCTCCTCACAGCTCTTTGCCAATGTCCTAACACCATCAACCATTTTCGGATTGGACAGATACATTCCTCCGAAGAACTTCATCTGGTCATATCTGCTTCCTTTCTCCGGATGCAGGACCTGTTCGATCGACTTGGCAAAAAGACCGCCAGCAAGAGGTGAGTAGGAATAGAATTTGATATCTAGCTCTCGGAGCAAAGGAAGGAGCCCAGTTTCGGCAGATCGATGAAGCGGATTATAAACGCCTTGGTAGACTTTAGGTGTGGGATAGCCTTTCTCTTTACAGTAGTCGTACATATTGCGAACCTCATCTGGAGAGATGTTGCTGACACCCCATTCCTCGAACTTGCCCTCCGAATACAGCTTTGCAAGCGCGTCAACCTTCTCCTTGTAAGGTGTTTTGTTATCAGGGCCATGCAAATAGTAGTAGTGACACTTTTCCTCTTTGAGCTCTTTGAGTGAAAGAGCGCAATTGTTTGTAATGTTGTCTGCGGACAAGCTGCCGGGGACGAACGCTGGTGCTTTGGTATCGATGCGGAACTTGGATGTGAGAGACTTGTCGACTGATCCAAGAAGAGCTTCTGCCGAGCCCGTACTGCTGGAATACGCACGAGCAGTATCGACATCGTTAATATTGTGTTTGGCAGCCAAGGTCAAGAGGGAGGAAAGCTGTTCTGATGACGAAAAACCTCCGCTCGGAGCAGAGCCCATAAGACCGAGAATGATTGAAGGTGGCATTTTGCGAATGATCGAAGCACGGAAGAGCATATACTGGAATGATGTCTTAAGGTGGGAATCCCTCGATGCACGATCTGTTACGGCTTCTCCTCGAAGGATGGAGCTTATATAGCTGTCCTTCAGATACCCTGTCTATCACGGGTGACTCACAGAGATATTTGATTTCGCAAAACAAGGACGGACACACTTGAGCATTTATATGGTGAACGGAATCGGACGAATTGGTCAGGTTGTCCTCCGAATCCGACCGTGCGGTCCTCACAGGCAATATTTAGTCCGAGGGCGAGTTCTTAACGTGACGATGTTCGATGCGTATGCGAGAAAGGTGGCAGTATGCACGTACCCCCGAGGAAAGTCACGTTAGCTGGATGATAGAGCAGAGGGAAGAAAAGTGTCTCGGATTCTGCCAAGTGTGGTCGAATGGTCACGTGATATGGCTCAGTGTATCAAGAGCAAGGTCATTAATTCGTTCCTACTTTGCACACTGCACCTTTATACTATTTGCGATCACTTGTAGTTTTGGTGAATTGATTCGCTACACTACCCCGACTATCTATACTCCAAGGCCATCGCTATCCCAAAGCATGCCATGAAGCAGACCGCAATGATACCCCTTCCATTGGTCAAAATCCTCATCTTCTCTTTTGGTGTCTTTTCGCCCAGAATCTTTACCGCGTTCTTAGTGTACAGATAGCTTGCTCCACTCCAGACGGTTGTCGCTGCCACAATATATTGAGCACTTGTCATGACACCTCCGAGACCTATACTTCCGTTACTAGCACTGCCAAGCCAAGCATCAACAGCTGGCCCTGCGACAGGAACCATGGTTATAGCACCAATGAGGACAAGTTGTAGAAACGTGTTGTATTTCGAAATGGCTGTCGGATGCACCTCAGCACTGGGGAGGGAAAAGTTCCAATATCGTGCAAGAGACTTCGGAGAAGGAAGTGAGGCATAGCGGTAGTATATCGCCGCAATGGCAAGCGATACATCTCGACCCAGAATTAGTGTTGCAAGCCATACTTATTAAAGTTAGCTGGGAAACTTTGAGAAGTGGCTACTGGCACAAACCTGGCAGAGCGCCTTTGATTGCCAAACAGACAGTCAGGATAGTCATAAGCAGCTTGTCTGCCATTGGGTCAACAACTGATCCGACCACTGTCTGCAGGTTCCATTTTCGTGCAATCCAGCCGTCTATTAGATCAGTGATGCCGGCGTAGGCGAAGAGAGCTGCAGCCCAGAAGTGTTGATCGTGTAAGATGAGGTATCCGACTGCCGGAGCTGCAACGAGCCGAGTGAAGGTGAGGAAGTTGGGTACGTTGTAGATGTTCTCGTGAGAAACTGTCTTAGTGACGCTTGCTTTGAGTTGATCTTTGAGCTCTGTGGTCTGTTGGAGGATAGGTTTGGTAGTGGACAACTATATGTTGTCAGACAATTTGGGACGGATGCAATAGAGTAATTCAGAAGTACGACGGAGTCTCCGCCTCATCGCACCTTGATCATTCTTACCTCAGTGCTCTCTTTCGGAGGTCCAGGTTGTGCTTGAGCTAGTCGGCGAGAAGTGGTAAATGTAGCCGATACCACATTCAATATATTTTTGGTCACAGGGTGCTGAGCACAGTACCGATTGCTATTCCTTGTTCTGGAAAGAGCATGTTGCGTCCACATACTTCTCATGCTCACACAGTTCACATTTTGGGGTGTTACATATTGCGAAAGAGCTGACAGCCTAGAAACATGTGCATTCAGACCCACGGTAGTCCCTCTACATGGCGAAAGGAGCCCGAGCAGAACACGCTTGCTCATGGCTACATTGCTCTCTGATCTCCTGACTTACATTGCTGAAGTCAAAATAGGAAGACAGGTTAGCTTGACACGTGCTTGGCTGACAAAGCATTGCGGAGAAGTGGGGTATCGCCAATGAGGCAATATCGAAGACTCGATTGCATTTCTAAGCTAACTCACTCTTCTCGACAACGACAATAAAGCTACCAGAACCGCCTCACACCCTCTTGTATCACCCGACCTCACCATCAAACCCCACCCTGCAGCACTGCCCTCATACAAAAATAATGTCTGGCTACGAATCCGCTGGTGGAGCCCACCCCAAGATCACTCTTTACACCAACCACAGATGTCCATGGGCTCACCGTGCCCATATTGTGCTCAAGGTTGGCCTTCCGAGTCCACGATCTATGTGTCTCATACAGTGTTGATTGAAGGTGGTGTAGGAGCTCAATTTACCCTATGAAGAGGTTATCATTGATCTTGACAAGCCTCGCGAGCCTTGGTATCTTGAGGTCAACCCTGTACGTGGAGATTGAGACAGAAGACGTCACTCTCTCTAACAACACCATATAGCGAGGTCTGGTTCCTACCATCAAATACTCCAATGGCGTACTCAAGGACGAAATTATCACTGAGTCCGGTATTGTATCTCAATTCTTAGCTGATGAACGCCCATCGCATTTGCTTCCCGGGTCACACAGCTCTCCCGAGGCACCACTCGTGAGAGCAAGGATCAATTTCTTCGTGGATGCCTGGTTCAGCAAGTGCAGCAGCTTCATGTATCCAGTATACAAGATGGATTCCCTCGAGGAGAAGCAAGAAGAGTGCAAGAAGTGGTCGGCGGTCATTGAGAAGGAGATTGAGCCATTGTTGAAGGATGCAAAGCCATACTTTGGTGGTAACGACAAGATGACTCTTGCTGAGGTGAGCAGTATCAGTCACAACATGAAAGGTGCCGCTGACATTGTTTCCAGGCCCTAACAGCACCTTTCATACTTCGAATTCTTGCCTCTTGCGATGACGAGCTCTTACCAAAGTCTTTCAAGGAATCCCTCAACAAGCTGCCAAACTTCTCGAAGTGGGCCAACAACGTGATCAAACAAGAAAGCGTCACTTACATCTGGAATGAGGAGGAAACTATGAAGTCCACAAAAGCTCGTGTTCAGAAGATGAAGGAGGCGGCGAAGTAAGAACCCGATTATTATGTTGTGATAACCACCTGACATGGTTTCTATTTTCTACGACTATTAGGGCTATGCTATGAATAATGAATGATGCGTATAGAGCTCAGCGACCATGCTGTATCTCCCCAAGAATGTTTTGTCCGAACGTGCATATATGTCTTTCTGCATCTTTTCTTGCAGATCTCGAAAATTGAGCCAAACCATTAATCCTCGGCTCACTCTACCTCCTCGCGGATTTGGACCCGTCATCCATGCTCAGCTGCACCAGCCAATATGCAGCCTTGGTGTCGTCCTCGGTACTGGTGGTCTGTTTGCGACGTTTCTGCGACACAGGGATGTGCGAAGATGTGGTCGACAGCGACTCCTGGTCATCAACATCAGAGAAGGTGCGCTTGGCTTTGGGACTTCCATGCACGTTCGAACTCGTTGTGGAGGATGATATACCAACGGAATGAGATGGAGACGGACTGAAGCGGTCGTGGTCTCTTGGAGACAAAAAGCGCTCAAGCATGAAATTCGGCTGTGGTAGACGATGAACTGGCGTGAGCTCATAAGCTGGAACGAGCGGAGCTTGATCATGCGCAGGCCTCGCGCGAAGTGTTCTTTGTGACCAGTCTTCAGTCTGGGCAAAGGACATGGCTGGACGAGGAGTTGCAAAAGATGTCATGGAATGCTCAGTCGAAGCTTGAGCTGTTGCATTCTTCCAGCCGTTAACCTCCTTCTGGCAGCGCTTGATGATGTCGGCGTTGATACTGTGACGCTTGTATGAAGGATGATCTGGACGCAGGCATACATCGACGAATCGCCTGCCGAATAGAGGTACAAGAGCATAACGGATATCGTAGCAAAGGTTGGCAGCCAAGGCTTTCGCGGCCTCGAAGGGCATCCAGTAACCTTTCAGTATGTTAGTGGACGTTGTGCAGGACAAACACACGACATGACTGACCTTGTGCTGCAAGAGCACCGCCAGTAATACTGTAGCACAGATCCTTCAGACCCGGAGTTGCACCAATGGCTTTTGCTGGAACTGTCTGCGTGATAGTGTCAGTAAGTGTGGTCCCGAACATCAGCTTGACGACATACCTTGGCATAACCCAGACACTTGAAGAACGGTGTGATCCTGACAAGACCAGTGTTGTAATCCCACATGACAGTCCACTCCTTGTCATTGCCCCGAACTCGAAAGGTATACTGGAAGACTAAGCAAAATTAGCACAGGCATTTATAAGCGGAACAAATGCAAAACCAACATACCTTCAAAGCTGTCTCTTCCAGTCTTTGTTAAGAAGTCCTTTTTATCCGAGCTGTACGGAATGTGGCGAGGATATGCTGCTATACCAGAGCTGGGAAAGATCTTGAAGTCCTTGAGGTGTCTTGCCAAGTCTGCATCACTTGTTTCATATGGTGGATAGTTCACCACGCCCACAGTCTCGCCTCTTTCGAACTTGGGAGCATCCTTGGACTGCTTGGTCTTGGATTTGCGGTGTAGTGACTGATCAGGGAAGTAGTCCGAGGCATCGTCGTTGGGGCTGACCTCGTTGGTGTAACGTCTTGCACGAAGGCTGCGGCGTCGGTCAGAGAGTTCTGGAGTTGGTGATGGATTGAGGAGGGCTGAGATCTTCATGGTGGCTCGGTTCGTGATGTGATCGTCTGACGAGGCTTTCGGAGATGGTACAAACAAGGAAGGTAAGGGCAGAATGTTAGAGGTTGATAAGCAAGATATCAGACGACAATGCTGGAAGAGGAAGTAAGGCCGTAAGATGTAGACGATTCTGTGCCACAGTCGAGCGAAAGCAGTAAGAAGTCCTTGGATACCCTCGAGTACTTGAACGAAGCGAGTACAGCGCTCGAGCCAGGTCTCACCTGAAAAGCCCCGCTCGACGGACAAGAGGCTGCAAAGAGCTAGCTACACTAACCTACTTCGGGAGTGTCGGTGTGCGAAAGAGTTTCGCTTCTCTGCAGTATGCAGATGTAAGGATGTGTAGATTCTAAGACATTGGCAGATGTGCCACTCGGAACGATGAGTATACGTAATGGCTGATCGAGCTTGACCGCTTCTTCCTCAAGTCAGATGTATGTCTCAGATAGAGCAGGCAGGCAGCCGAGTCCAGTCCTGATCTCGACGGTAAGTTGGTCAGCGAGTCTCACAAAATGTTCACAATTGAGCGTCCGAGCCGAGGATAGCTCAAGCCTCAAGCCGAGACAGAGGCAGCAAGACGGTCTGTGAATCTGAAGGACTAAGGATGTGAAGCTAAATGGTAAGATTGAGTACGAAGCTGTGGCAAATATATCACTGACTCTTCTCGTGAAGCTACTGAGCTTGTGGCCAGCTATCCAGGACGTCAGAAGGCTATCCTGAGTGCGTCCAGTACGTGTCAATACACGAAAAATTACAGAGATGTAATGCGCAATAATCGCAAGACAAAACGACGTAACATGCTTTCCCCAAAACACTCTAGCTCACCGGTTGAAAATGCCTCGCTTCATGTCTGATTATCATCACACGCGCTAAGCAAAGCAACCAGACGGCTGGATAAGACAAGGTTCTCTAGCTCACGTCGTTTGCACCATGTTGAGCTCGAGCCACTCCTCTGAAAAGGTCAGGCACGAACCCCACCATAGCAAAGCGCTCTCGCTAGCAACACATGTTTTGTTGTAGTGCATCTCATGACTGGATGTACTAGATGTATCATACACTACACCAATACCGCACTCGCATTGCATATGCATGCAAGATGTGCAGCTTACAGCTTACATGTAAGTGGGGCGGGCTGTCCCGTTTGCAAACGCTGGCGCACCTTATTCCAGCGTTTCGTTGTACCCCTGTCTGTCTCATCACGGCGAAGGCACTGTTTGCGTCGATCAGTATCTTGTATTTGTGGGTCAAGAAAAGACCTTAAGATTATTGTGTTTGTGTCCTGTATACTCAAAGCCATGCCTGGTGAGGCGCGGCCCTGCTATATCTGCATAGTGAAGGCAATAATGTCAACGACGTCATGTGAGTATGCTTATCTGACGTTCGATCGTCCTGTACTCTCTTCCTCTTTCTGCCTTTTCACAACGGTGATCCGACAATCGACTTCTTCAACTCCACCGATGTCGTACCTGGTTCTTACAGCTATTGCTTGGCAAGCATGTCCACTAGGCTACCACCTGGACGATCAGTTCCTGGAGTTTGTGCTCCATGCCTCGCGGCTAAGTCGTTGGAAGAGCCGACCATGACTGCTCACGAGTTAGAACGCTGCGAACATTCTACTGTTGATTGTCGCTGAAGCCATCATGCTCACTTTGTGCTGAGAAGCGTAGCAACCAACACACAGCTACCTCCACTGTATTCGACTACGTCAGATCGTCCAGACATGATTGGAGATATCCGAATCACAGGTCTAGTATTGCTTCCGCAAACAAGCGCAAGGACCACAACGAAAAACTCTGGTTCGCTTCCTCTTGCTTGCTTCACCACAAATGACAACGCTTGTGGTCTCCACCTGAAGCTTAATGAAGCTCTTGTTATGCGTGTCAGGCCAGACCTGGTCATTAGACATGAGCCATGAGCTAGTTGTCTCAAATCCCGAGCACTTATCGGCTTTCGTCCACCCTTGCTCAGCACAATCGTACTGCGAGGTTATCAATCACTTCTTCATTCGTCAATGCTAAATTTAAGCTCACACTCATCTCTCAGCCCCACTCAACCTCCAATCTAAACACAAGTATCTCTTGTCCTGCTTAAAACCAGTTCATCCCCCATTCCCCACCCCACCTCAATTTATCATCTGACAATTCTCTTTGTCTTCCCTTCCAAGACTACTGCAGCCTTCCTTCCTCTGCTCACTCACTAAATCTCCGCTTATCAGCTACACTGCATATCCTGGTGGCTCGAACTCTATTTTCTTTGTCTCAACACTTTCAGATAGCGGCGGCGGATTGGGGAGGCGCTAGCGAGAATCATGCCTGGGTGAGACAACCACGAGAACGACGGACAGATCGCTAGTATTGCTGGAATCTGCTCTGCACACGAACGCGAGTTCGCAACGATTACGTCTTGCTCATCATCTCAAATTGCAGAAGTTGAGGAGTCAAGTCCTGGCAACCAAATCAAGCAATCAAAATAGCTCACTCCAGCGCAATTCTCATACAGGCTAAGCAGCGAGTCCTACTCGGGACACTCAATTTGCTGCTCTCAATCACTGATCGACGCCCGTGCATCAGCTCAACGCAACATTTAATCTCTAAAGCCTGCATTCAAGACCTTTGCGGCTGGTCAAACACCAGCAAAAACCTGTTTTCACCGCTTCGTTCCCACATATGCGGACCGTCACAAGCTCATGTGTCTCACCAAATCGCAACATCAGCCATGGCAGCCAAAACACTACTGCACTTCGCCTGAAATCGGTGGTCTCGCTTCTGTCACTAGTCACCAGCCATTCAAGCCGCTGATCTGATGGCGTGCTTTGCTCACTCGGTGAAACATCACACCACTTCAAGCTACGCTGTCACTGTAACAAGGCTAGTGATCAGCATGCGTATGGCAAGCCAGTGTTTGCTCTCACGCCCACCGCCTGCCTCGTCATGCAGATCTGGAGCACAAGCCATTCACCCAGGCCGAATGTCCCACAAAGATGCTGTCACACTGCTCCTCGACATGGTGCGTGCAGGGAAAGAGGCAAATAGCAAGCAAGATGGCACGACATGTCGAAGAGACCCACCCTTGCTCTTGCACGTTATCCTCCATCGTCGCTACATCGTCTAAATCACCAATCAAGCTTATGACGCTTCGATCTGTGTCACAGAGGAGAGTGCTTCTAGTCCAAAAACGTTGCGAGTAAGGCCGCCCGGCACGCTCGAAATTCTGGAGGGAGCAAGGTGATGGAGAAGACATGGGCACTCGATTGCCAGGAAGAAGGTTCCAGAATATCAGTCTCAAGTCGAAACAACATTCAAGTCAAGTGCCTGAAGCTGGATGAATCCAAGTGGACCCCTGCATCTATGTGTTGTGAACAGGAGTTAGTCGTGAAAGCATGTTCGCAATGACAATGCGGTATCATTCCTTATTTCCTGATGGGGTGATGCATCATGCTTTCGCATTTCATCACACGATTCTCGGAATTGGAGGCGTGAAAGTGCTCGATTCATAGACTTTGGAGCAATTCTATGTATAATCCAATATGATCCTCGCCTTTATCCAAAGACTAATCCACGCTACCCAATCCCATTCTCATTACCAAATCTATCTGTATCCATGTTCTCTTCTCCCTTAAGCATTCGGTCTAAACGTCCATCCACCTTCCCTATCCATCCTCTCCCTAGCCTCTTTATCCCTCCTCACCTCATCAGCCGTAAGCTGATCTCTAGTCCACACCGCACTGCTCGTCCTCGCTCGGAATCTAGCTTGCCTCTCCTTATTGCCACCCTTGAACACCTCCTCCATAACCAATGGCGCAATCGGACCAAAGACTTGTAGCGGATCGACAAGTTGTTGTTGGCGAAGCAGATCGCGAAGCACAGGTGAATTGGCCCAGGACGGGGGCACGAAGCTCTTGCCATCATCGTCATCGTCGTCAGAATCTTCAGAGTCAGTGTGTATTGCAGGAAGCTCTATACTGTCACCATTGGGATATTGTGACGGAGATGGTCTGCCTGGATCCTTGAGAGGAACCTTCTGTGTCGTTGTGTTGGGTGCTGCTGTTCCGGGAGGGTTTTGGATTTCTCCACATGGGACTTTGCCATTAGTATATTTCGCATAGTCGTTGTAGTGGGGTGTCTTGGGTTGATGTTGGAGATTGTGTTGAGCCGTGACAGTAGCTTTGAACATTGATGGCGCTGTGGATGTGGTTGTTGTTGTAAAGGTGTGTCCCTTGGAGCTGATTAGCAGGTCACAAGACGCACGTACAGGGACAAACTACTTACTTTGTGCATATTCGATGGACGAATTGGTGGCGCCATTACTGGACGTGATGGGCCCTCGTTCGAATCAGCTATTTGACTAGTCCTGCGCCTCTTCGGCTCTTGCTTGAGAGTCTGGCGGCTAGAATCATCGTCGGCATCAACTGCTAGTGGCCGCTTCACAGCTTTAGCAGTGTTCGCAGCAGGAGCTACAGTCCTAACATCCTCCACTGTGTTGGTTCGTGTCAGCGGCCTTTTGGTAAGTGGTTCGGCCTTTGCGGCACGTTCTCGCAACTGCTCATTACGTCGAATAGCATCAGCTCGTCGTTGCTCCGCTGCTTGCCGTTGAGCAGCGTTCTTCGCTTCGAGTGCCCTCTTTTGTTCGGCTTCTTGAGCCAGACGACGTTCCTCTTCAGCCTTGGCAGCACGCTTTCGTTCCAGTTCTTTCTTCTGCTCGGCTCGTCGCTGAGTTTCTCGCTCTTCCTGCTCTTTCTTCCTGGCTGCAGCCTCTAATGCTTTCGGTCGTGCGGTAGAAGAAGCGGTCTTCCAGCTTTGTGTTGAAGACAGAGTTTGTATGGAGGATGTGCTCGCCTTTTTGGACAATGTAGGTGGTCTCAAGGAAGAGGATGGAAGTGGTATCGAATCCTGTGCAGGAGCATGATGACCAATCTAAAGCTGTCAGCGTAGCACTTATAAGGTTGAAGCGGTGGAAGACAAACCCGTTGTGAGGCGAGCTTGATCGACACTGGGGCAGGACGCATTCCAGCTCTCAGTGGTCGCCGCAGCTCACCAGGCTTCTGGAGTTGTGAAGTCGGTAGCATGGACTTCGTTGCTTGTGGTGGGACCATATCCAGTATTGGCTCATCGAACTCTTCTAAGGGTGAACTCTCGGCTTCTGCTTCTTCTTGCGGTACTGCTGCCGCGGGCCTGGTGGTGCTTGAGTTCAGCATAATGTTGCTGTCGTCCTTTTCGTTCACCGAAGACTTGAGTTTACGCAAACGATCAGAAGAGCGCCGCGAGGCAGTCGTCTTTAGCGAAACGTGCGGTGCTGCTTCTTGTTCTCTTTCTGAATTAAGCCTCGTAATGTGCTCGACTTCTTGCTCACTAGGTACTCTTTGTACAGTGGGTCGCTGCTTCGGCGACAGAGGCTGCTTCGTTTCGGGGGCTGGTTGAGGCGCGACATTGCCTGCAAAGAGACCTTTGGCTGATTTCAAGACCGAGAAGAGCTTGTTCTTCGACGCACTCATCGCGCCTTCATGTACCTTAGATCTGACCGGAGAACCTGCTGGCGTGGTACTCTCAGTATGAGCATGTAGTTTCGGATAAGTAACCACAGGTAGTTTGCTTGTTGGTGACAGTATAGGCATATTGCGGGTCGCCGTACCCGGGGTGAGAGTGGGAATCGTTGCGTGCTCGAGTACTGTGGCTTGTATCGCTGCTTCTCTTTGTGAACTAGCGAGTCCGACGTCGAACTTCGACGCAGCCTCTGAGAAACCGAGTGGTGATTTGTGCTCGCCTTGTGAATGCGTCTGGCCTGATATAGGTCCGATCCAGTCATCGTCATTCTCGTCCTGTTCAGTTACGAGTTTCTGAGAAGCGGACTTCTCCTGAGCTTGCGCCTGTGCAACAAATGAGGGAATGGACTTCGAGAGACGGGATGGTCCAGTCTTGCCGAGCATTGCAAATTGCTCATGTAGTCTTTGTGTGGAAGTCTTGCTTTGCTCAACCGCTCCAGTATTCGACTCTGTTTGCAAGTCATCCAAATCCATATTGTCGTCATCTATATTCTCGGCTGGCTCTACTTGGTGGGTGCCTACATGACTTTCTCTTATTCCTCCGTTAAGTCGTAATTGATCATACTGGCTGAGTCGTGACATTCGTGGTCCAAGACTTTTCTTGATTGTGATAGGGTCTCGTGCTGGTAGTGATGCAAAGTTCAAACTGCTCTTCTTCCTCAGGACTGAAGTTGCGGGTAAAGACACCTCGGATGGAGATGAAGGTTGAGCATCTTCCTGTCTAAGTGTATCGGCTTCTGCATCCTCGGGCTCGTCATCAAGCACGATATCCTCTGCGTCTGCCTCCTGATCCGAATCGCTTTGGTGCGACATGTTCTCTTCCAGTAACTGGTCGAACGGTAGGGCCTCTTCCGAGTTGAGCACGTTGTCCGGTCTCCTTGATGCTGCTTCGTCCTCCATTTCAGCGTCCTCGTCTTCTATCTGTGGTTGTGCAGTTGAAGCCTGCGGCTGAATTGGGCTGCTGGCACTGGACTGGGGAGGACTGATCTTGTTAAGCTTGATAGGTGAGGTGTCCTGTGCAATCGTCTGAACAGGATTGAAGATGCCAGCATGAGAGTTTTCCTTTCCCAAGTCGACGGAGTAACGCATTCGAGGGGGCGATTCGATGTGTTCATCGTTGATATCTTCCGCGACCTCAATGGTGTTCACTTTCTTACTTATTGTAGGACTGGGTAATCTGAAGACGGGCGGTGGTTGTGCGAAAACTATTGCGGGATTTTGCTACCAGACATGTCAGCAAGCTCCAACAAATAGGACACCCTCACTTACTCCTTGCTCGTCCAGTAGATTTACTCTGCGCGCCGTCCTAGGTGTCTTCCCTCGAAGCTTTCCAGGCGTTTTGAAGGCTTCGACTACATCACTGGGAGACTGTCAATTGCTGCATTATCGACGGCCGGACAGCTTGACCGGGCTACTCACAATTGACCTCTGCTAAACACTTCCAACATGTGCTCATTCAGCCATTCGATCTCATTTCGGACAGAGTAGGTGAATTCTTCCACTTCTTGATCGATATACTGCTCAGCGAGGCTGCTCTCTTCCTCTACCCACGGCGCTGAGCCGATTGGCGCTTGTTGCGATGTTCTAGAGGAAGACATTGTCGATAGAGATGCAGAAGTTCCTTTGTTTACACCTGGGTTTGGGTGGTCGTCTAGTGGTTATCCAGTAAATTGAAGTTCCAAGGTCAGGTTTTCGTGGTCATATCGTCATAAGCCTAGCGAGATAATGCTCTATAAGCATCAGCCTGTCGTGAAGGCGGTCGTCGGTAATGGTGTCACACTGAATTTACAACACCCAAAGCGCCAGACGACGGTCTGTTTTGATTTCAGCCCTATGGTCTTGGCGCGTCCTTGAAACCATGATTACTGATCACGCTAGCTCTCCTCCTCGGTCAGCTGTTTGTGAGGCTGCTTGAAGATAATCTGTCTCTTCTTGCATTGTGCAAAAACCTTATGCTATAGCGAGTGATGAAATGCGTGCTTCCAATGTCCACCTCCTTCTACGTGCAAGCCGGATATACTCCTTACCTAGCCTAAGATTGTCTAATCATGTACGCTACTTCGGCTCTTCTCGAAGGAGGCCGATCATGGAGATGACCGGCTTTACTGAAGAGCAATTGACAGTTCGCGAAGCTATTCAAAAAGTGTGCGCTGGTTTTCCAGAGGAATACTGGGCAAAGGCCGACGAGGAGCAGAAATATCCGCATGACTTTCATGCAGCTCTAGCCAAGGATGGTTGGATAGGCATAGCTCTGCCCGAAGACATTGGAGGTGGCGGTCTGGGTATCTCGGAAGCCACTATGATGCTTCATACAATATCAGAGAGTGGAGCGGGTATGGCGGGTGCACAATCGATACATGCAAATGTGTACGCAACACAGCCCATCTCACACTTTGGTACAGAAGAGCAGCGTAAGGAGATGTTGCCTCCGTTGTTGACTGGAAAGGCTAGAACCTGCTTTGGCGTGTATGCTGTGCTGCCTCAGTATGATGTAGCACAAACTGAACGAGCTCTAGGACAGAGCCCAACGCTGGTCTCGATACCTTGAGCCTAAGTACTACTGCAAGAAGAGAAGGTGACAGCTATGTCATATCGGGACAGAAGATGTAAGTAAATCTGCTTGCGATATTCAAGAGGTCATCGGATGTCATCATGCACCAGACCGCCGTGCTATCCATTATCTTTCAATGAATCACATCTGTTCCGTTCCAACCAGTCTCTACACATGTTGATGTTACAGTTCTTTGCACTATTGTTCGTCTCTGGCCTATCGCTTTTTCTCGTGCTTACGCTACCATCTCTGATACTTGTGATCCAGATGGACGTCTTCCGCACAGGTTGCGACCACAATGGTCCTATTAGCGCGCACGACTCCCCTCAATGATGTACAGAAGAGATCAGACGGCTTGTCGCTCTTCTTCATACCTTTCAACAAGGATGCGAATGGTATCGAGCTCAAAAAGATCAAGAAAATGGGAAGTAGAGCTATTGATGCTAACGAGGTCTTTTTCGATGAATATCGTGTTCCTGCCAATTGTCTAATAGGGAAAGAGGGCCAAGGGTTCAAGATCGTACTCCATGGCATGAATGCCGAGCGTTGTCTACTATCAGGAGAAGCACTTGGATTGGGATATGCAGCACTCAAAAGAGCAGCAAATTATGCTCGACAACGAAAGGTATTCGGTCGACCTATCGGCCAAAACCAAGCAATTCAACACCCTCTTGCCGCCGCATACATGCAGCTCGAATCTGCCAAGCTTGCCACTTATCATGCGGCCAGATTGTATGATGCGAGCAGGAAAGATTCTTCAATAACGCAACATGCTGTGGGTGTCGCTGCAAACTCTGCCAAATACTGTGCGGCAGAAGCAGCTTATACTGCTTGTGAGCGTTCAGTGAGTAACTCCAATATGGACTCGTTGAGCATCACAAGGGTAAGCTAACATATGCTAGTTGATGGCGCATGGAGGAATGGGGTGAGTATAATATAAACATGCAGCTGGAGAACAAGGATACTGACCAAGACAGATACGCAAGCGAATACCACGTGGAACGCTACCTAAGAGAGTGTTTCATACCCAGGATAGCTCCAGTGAGCAGGGTTTGTGTCTCTCGCATCACATAGCTTTACGATGCTCCTTCTGACAGCTTCACAACAGGAAATGATCATGTCATATGTCGCAGAGAAAGTACTAGATCTTCCAAGAAGCTATTGATAGCATATACCAGGACCATGGTATGATCTATCTTCAGGTACAGGGGCTATACCATACTGAGTAACTCTGCCAGAGAATGCTCACTAGATATGTGCTCTTTGTGCAAGCAGCTGAGTGATTTGATCAAGACAACACCTGGGGGTTAAAGTCTGTGATCGCACATTTGACGACCGTAAGAAGGATTAATATAGCAAATAGTCTTGGCCTTGTATTTGCGATAGAGCTATCTATGCATGGCATTTTCTGCGATGACGTGGTGGCTCTCACACTCTCACATGCTGTCGCGTGCTTTCCTTGTTTGAGCTTTCACCTCATCCCATCCCACAACTTTGTTCAACCTTCACACATACCAACTAAAACACCTGTCCTTGCCATCAGCGCTATCTTTACAGCTGACAGTCATTTCATCTTCCTTTACTTTCTCCTCTACATCTCATCCTGATACTGTTTCGAGCCTAGCTATTACAGCAAATTTTCAACAATGTCCGCACAAATGTCCCACGAGGAGCTTCTGAGAACAACTGGTGACGATCACCTTGCCAACACCACCATCCCTGCCCCTAGCGACTCTCAGGCCACTGCTCAAGACAAGCTCGTCAACGCAAAGGATGCTATGATTAGCTGTGAGGTAAAGAGACACGATATTGCCGACCTACAAACACCTTGAACCCAACTGACGAGTTACCATTGCAGTCTTCGCGCCTAGAAACACTCGCCGATAACACTTTCTGATAAACTGCAGCTGCTCAATCGACCTTCGACTCCGTCCAGAACCACCCTACTGTTCAGTCAATCGTCAATGGTTAGGTAAGCGCGTACAAATATATCACCATTGGTCTCGGATAGTGCTAATTTCATGTAGTACTAGCAAATATCTTCTTTGCAGAATTCAGCTCACCTCATTAGGTCCCGTTGCTCAGAACATGAAGGATCAGGCTTCCTTGACTCAATCCGAGTTCCGCAACATCGCCAACTCAAAGACTGACCAGCAGACTGCAACTGGCCAGAGTTTGACCCGTGAGGACAAGAGTGGACTATGTTACTTAAACATGACTAACCCGTGACAGACTACCACTCTATGTTCTACAACTTGCTCAGCGTAAGTCGAAACCCGCTGAACCAGTCTGCTCCGGCCAGCTAACTTTTCGTAGTGGCAGAATCCTCGTGCCACTGGCATCGTTTTCAGCTCGGCCCTTGTCTTCATCTTCATGACCCGCTTCTTGAACGTCCTTCACTATTTCTTCAGATTCTCCTACTTCGTTCTAGGCAGTGAGTATCCTCAATCGCGAGTCTTCCACATCCTTGTTTTACTAACTTTCGTCCTTAGTAACTGCTGGTCTCGAAGTCATTGGTAAGGTTCTCTTCGACGACGGTTTGACCTCTAAGATGCGCCCCAAGAAGTACTGGACCGTGCCCAAGGAGTCCATCGCGGCAAGCGTCGACGAGATTGAGCAACTCCTCAACTTCTTCGTCATTGAGGCTCAGCGCATTGTCTACGCGGAGAACATTTACGCTACCATCGCTGTAAGTCATGTCGTGTGAGGACGGCATGCGCATCTCTGACAAGTACTCTCAGGTCTTCCTTGCAGCCCTCTTCTCCTACGGTCTCATCAAGCTCGTTCCTTTCTGGGGCTTGTCTTTGATCTTCACCTGCATCACCTTCATCGCACCCTTGATCTACGTTCAGAACCAGGAGATGATTGACAACCAGGTCGAGAATGTTACACACATCGTCGAGACACAGGCTTCTCAACTCAGGGACGTCACGGTTAAGCAGACCAACAGCGCTATGTCCACTGCTAAGGCTTACGCCGATGAGTACACTCAGAAGGCACAGGAGTACATGGGCAGAAGGCAGTCCACTGTTCCTACTTCTGGCAGCGGCTCATCGACTGGCTCAAGCACTGGCATTTCTACTCAGAGCTCTTCCACCACCGCACACACTTCTTCTGCCGAACCCGCCTATCTCACCAAGACCAATGCTGTGGAGCATGGACCCGAGTTTCCTGTTGCACCCAAGCAGGACCCTTACCCCAGTGCGCCTGCTACGGACCCTGCTGCTACTTCGTTCTCTTCTCAGCTCGCCGCAGAGCGTGAGCCTCTCATCAACCACTAGAGAATAATAATCAAGTGATCATGCGAGACGAACGAGACAACGAATACTCAGGAAGCGATAATGCACACAGTAATGCAAGCGAAACGCACGACGATCAATGATTCGAAGAAAGAAGTGGTGTCGATTGATATGGCAAAATGGTATGGCGAACAAATAATGGAGGAAAGCAGACACGAGCACGCTGTAAATGCAGCACCGTAAAAGCGAGACAAGCAGGGTGATCAGGGTGACCTAATAAGCAATTGTACATCATACTCCAAATAATGCATCGTTTTACAAAATAAAGCATCGTCCGAAGTCTGTGTTTACACTGTGACGCGGGTCGTCTGAAACGCGTGAACATGAAACCGTTGACCCCGCATCACCTCCCTAAAATCAACATCTGAAACAGCCATTCAAAAACAATTGCCTAAATTTTGCCTATCTGTTTGTTCATGCTGCATTTATTCTACGACATGCCTTTGTTTTGCTACAAGTGATTATCAAGCGCTTTCCTTACTGTTTGCGCATTTGCGACGTTCTCTTGTTCCAAAACGACAACAACCTCGTATTAGCACTAAGCCACATCGGTCACTACGAAGCAGGTCTCTCGTATACTCCACGATTGCATTGGCATTCAACCCGCTTCCACAGCTAGCCAGGCCTTCAAGTTCGCTTCTGTTGCGGCTTTCCACCCACCGCGTATTACCTCATCGCTACCTTTTCATCAACATCTTGAGCATGGCTGCTGTCCAGTCACACATCCCCGTCACAGATCATCCTTCAGATTCGCCTGCTAGGAGCAGCATACATTCAGTCACACCGCCAGAGATATACATACACTCGGAAGCAGACGACGAAGGAGACGGTGCTAGTATGGGAATGGTGTCGGTGGACTTTAGTGACGAGCCGGTCTCGATACCACTCAGGGTAGAGCATGCTGCTGAAGACCATCAAAACCAGAAAGCAGTATTGACGACGACAGACCCCGCACTGCCCAGGCTGGTGACGGGCAGTCCACTAGATCTGATGACAGGACTTGGACTACATCTGCGGTCGTGTACACTGGAACAAGATGTCTCATACAATGAATGGAATACTGTGTCGAGAGAATCAAGTGCAGTGGAGCAGACCAAGAAGGCACAGATGCCAAGGTATAGGAAAGGGAGCTCGAGTTCAGAAGATTCATATGATAGCCAGGATGTAAATTGGTCAGCACTGGAAAGAACAGAGGAATCTCAACCTCGAGATGATCATGCAGACGAGGTGAGTTTGAGAAGCGTGCATCATTTGATCATAGGCTAATAAGATACAGTCTGAAGCACTTCTTTTAGCTCGCCTGGAGCAACAAAACGATGCACTAGCAACAGATCCACGTTTCGGGCATTCTTCCAAATCAGCCAAACTAACACGAACGCGGACGAAGAAACAAGGTCGACCGCCGTCACTACAGATGCTGAAGCAGCTCATTGACGACTCTGCTGCATACACATTTGAACAAGCACCCCCTTCCACACCACCACCAATGACTGAGCTAGAGTTCTGGACTGCACTAGTGCAAGATCATAATCGTGTCATACATAAATTGCCATCCCTAACCATGAACAAGATTAAAGCAGGTGTTCCACCGCCATTACGAGGAGTGGTATGGGTCAGCATGGTTGGAGCAAGAGATGAAGATTTGGCAAAGGACTTTGACCGGCTGGTATTGGAACCAAGTCCGTACGAGACACTGATTGGGAAAGACGTCGGCAGGAGTTTCCCTGGTGTAGAGATGTTCAAGGACCCGAATGGTCAAGGTCAAAAGATGCTCGGACGTGTGCTGAAGTGCTTCAGTCTGTACGACAAAGAGATTGGGTACTGTCAGGGATTAGGATTCCTTGTTGGGCCTCTACTTATGCATATGGGAGATAGGGACGCCTTCTGCGTCTTGGTTAAGTAAGTGGAAGTATCAGGAAAGAGAACGATCAGTACTGACTTCAAACTTAGGTTGATGGACAACTATGGATTACGGTCTTGTTTCCTACCCAACCTAGCAGGACTACACCTCAGGATATACCAATTTCAACGTTACCTTGCCCAAGAAATGCCAACGCTGGCTGCACATCTCGCCTCGCTCCAGGTTGAAGCTGCTTACTTGTCACAATGGTTCCTCTCCTTCTTCGCGGTCACCTGTCCCTTGAACATGCTCTTCCGAATATACGACGTCATCTTTGCAGAAGGAGCTTCCGAGACGATTATGCGCGTTGCACTGGCCTTGATGAAGCGGAACGAGCAGCAGATCATGGAATCGGAAGAGTTTGAGCAGATTATGCATCTGCTTCTATCAAGGGCTCTCTGGTCGCCGTACGAGGACCACGCCGATGTACGAGATCCGGCAGACGAGCTGGTCAATGATTTCATGGACATGACTGGTATTGTCAACCGCGAGAGTATGCAGAACTTCGAGACTGCATTTAAGGAACTACAGAGCGACGATCCTACTACTTGGTCCACAGTCATGCCCGTTGAGACAACAACTGCAGCATCAAGATTCCTGGGGCGGTCTTGGTTTTCAAAGGGAGGTTCAGCGGCAAGCTTGACTCCCTTACAAACGCACTCGCGGGTTGGAAGTATTCTGAAGAGGTCACCCTCCAAACAGAGCGTCTCCACACTGAACTCGGCTGATGCCAGTGTTTTTGACTCCAGTAGTTCCACCACAAATGCCTCACATGACACTTCTTTATCCCGAGACTCGGACAGTACCTCTCTGATGATGAAAGGTCTTATATCAATGCCTGCTGCTGGCGGCATGACGAGGGAAGACAACCATTTACACCAACAGATTGAGGATCTCCTTATGGCAATGTCTGATTTACAAAGACAGCAAGCTATACTCATGACGCAATTGCAAAGAGAGAGAGAAGAACGGTCTGACGATCAACGAGCGTTCGAAAGTCTTCTAAAACATCTTCGTCTCCCTTCAAGTCCTGCTGTTAGTGATCTTAGCACGAAGGAAGAACGACGACAAACACTACCGCATAGACTCGCACCAATCACTGCCTCCACCACACCAATAACGCAACCTACGGATCCCACCTTCGGTACTGCACTAGCTTCAGCGACAGCTCGTGTTGCACAATATCAGGCATCACTGAATCGTCCGCCTGAATCACCTTCTTCTGGGCAATACGAAACAAAGCAGCGTCTGAGAGATTCACTCATGCGATCGAGAACACTAGTAAGCACAGAAGCGTCCCGCTCTGCTGCCTTAGGCCGCCAGCTAGACAAGGCAGAGCACGAAACATTACAAGTACGAGAGGACCTTCGTGCGACACAGATTCGCTTGCAGGAGGTGATCGTCGAGAGGAACCGCCTGGAAAGCAGATTACACGAACCACAACGGCCTAAAGCATCAAGAGCAGACAGTATAGCATGGTCCGAGGTATCTACGCCAGTCGAGACATCGCGCCCGGCCTTCTGGCGTAGTGATACTATGGAGAGCACGGCATCCAGCACTCGCAGTAACAGTGTCAGCAGTATAGCGTCAAACGCCACTACCACCAGTACGAAAGGTCTCCGCGAGCTGAAACTTTCTGCTTCGGTAACACCAAGATCAACAACGCCATCGAACATACCGCCACGCCGCATAGCCAGTCTCGCAACACAGCGGATACTTTCTACACCTGATCACGCACCAGCGAGAGAAGAGGAGATGCTCGTCGAGCTTGTTAATGCTAAGACAGCAGAGGCACTAGCACGTCAGGAACTAGACGCAAACAAAGCCGAGCTCGAACGGCTCCGTAAGCTGCTGAATATACCGCCAGGCCCAGGCATCCCACTGTCTGCACTGGCAATACCCAGGTCTGTACTGGAAAAGCAGAATGGGGTGGTGCACAAACCAACGCCAAGTGATGGCACATTGGCGGCAATGATGCCACCGGCAGTTGGAGGACTCACTCCGCAAGCAAGCCCAGCAAGGCCGACGAGTCCAGCGAGGACACCAACACAAGCGAGCGTCAATCAAGGAGCAGGAGGATGGGGTTGGGGTTGGGGAAGAAGGACTGCAAGTGTAAGTGCTGAGAAGGATAAGGCTTAATTTGGATGGGATGTGATTGAATATCATCGCATTTGGGAGTAACGGAAGAGAGGCCTCGCGCTTTGAGAGGAGCTGTACATTTGGACACGATTTCACGACCAATATATTTGTATTTGTATTATACAAGCAGGAAGGAGATACTACTTGGCACGTGCTTGGCTACCCCACATGTCGGGACCACTTCCGTCAAAATAAATTTATTAGAAACACCCCCAATGACCTACGGAGAGGAGGTGGTTTGGTTGATCAAAACTACGTGTATCCTTCTTGTGTCGCTACAATGCCCTCAGCACCTCGCCGCCCATCGTACTCCTCTTCCTCGGACGACAGCGAGGACGATACCCAGCAAGTCGACCTAACAGTGGACGAAGAATGGCAAGACATCGAGGCAGATGAAGAGTCTATTACTGCCAAGAGCTTGTTCGAGGACAAGCTGTTCTTCGGCACAGATGCTGTGAAGCAGGTGGTAGATCACGATACGAAACATCATGGAGTGGATGTCCGCGAACTAGTGAGACGCTTTGGTATGTATGCCTCAACTGTCTCAACGAAGATCTGTAAATGTGCTAACGACACTTCTTTGTCACTAGACCTCGATACCATCAGCACTATCAAGCTCATAAACTACGTTCGCACATCTGTTCAATCTGGGAATGGGACACCGGCTCTCAAATCTGTGGAAGAGTTCGCGAACGAAGACAAGTACTTTCGACCTGTATTAGAAGACGATGCTCTCCTCTTCTCAGTGGACGACATCCTGGAAATGGCACAAGCGACGGAGAATGGAAAGTCTTCGACAGGCTCTACGCCCGAGCATTCCAATATCGCGAAGATCAAGGAATTAGAGGAAGATCTTGCGCGGTTACAAGCACAGTTTGCAGACTATCGAAATGCTGTTTCAACGACTTTGGAAGAACGATGGAATGAGAGAGGTTCAAGCGCTGGACAGGCAGGCTCTTCTGGCGCTGCAGGACAAATATCAACAACATCCACAGAGCCAGCGAAGCCAGCAAGAGACGACGATACGCATTACTTCGACTCGTACTCTTACAATGGTATGTTCATGATGCGCTGCTGATACCACTGTTACTCTATTGACCGATACCATCATAGATATCCACGAAACCATGCTCAAAGACACCATCCGTACAGATGCCTACCGCGACTTCATCTACGCCAACAAGCCCCTCTTCTCCGACTCCACCGTCCTTGATATCGGCTGCGGAACCGGCATTCTCTCCATGTTCGCCGCCAAGGCAGGTGCAAAGCAAGTATTTGCCGTAGACAATAGCAACATTATCACACGAGCGCAAGAAAACGTTGCTGTGAATGGCCTGAACGGCACGATCAAGCTCGTAAGAGGAAAAGTCGAGGAAGTCAAGTTACCTTGGGCTGCGGGTGCTCCGCGAGTGCGCGAGCATGCCAGCTCCCCGAGCAATGGTAAGGATGTTGCAAATGGAGAAGTAGACGAGAACAATGGCAAGAAAGTCGACATCATCATCTCTGAATGGATGGGTTACGGCTTGTTGTACGAATCAATGCTCGACTCTGTCATATCAGCACGCAATCGCTTGCTCAACCCAAACACTGGTGTTATGGTGCCATCTCACTGCACTTTACACATCGCGCCACTAAGCTGTACAGACTATATCGCGGACAGTATAGGTTTCTGGGACGATGTGTATGGCTTCGATATGCGACCCATGACCGAAAAGATCACGAACGACGTAATAGCAAGGAGTTTCGCCAAAGAGGACGTCATCAGTGAAGAAAGCGCGCGTTTTCGCACGCTAGTCCTGCGGACTGTAGAAGTCAATGAGCTGGAGTGGGAAGCAGAAGGTGGCAAATTTGAGGTCACTATCGGTAAAGATGTCGAAGACGGGCTTGATGCCTGGGGAATCTGGTTTGATACGTTTTTCTTGCCGACGAGAGACGCGCAACTACCGACGGCAGCAAGAGCGGAGACGTGGCCTGGTCAGGATGAGAGGAAAGGCAATGCGTTCACTACTGGTCCGGGTGGAAAACCGACGCATTGGCAGGCGGCGATGTTGATTTTGGATAGGGATACTAAGAAGAAGAAGGGCTTGCAGAAGCTGAGCAAGGGTGAGAAGGTTGTTGGGAGCGTGGCGTATCGCAAGGCGAAAGATAATTCGAGAGCGCTGGAGATTGAGGTTGGTTGGAAGGTGGTGGGGAGGGAGGAAGAGACGAGAGGAAAGCAGGTGTGGTTCCTCAGATGATGCATGATTGAATCTCTTGACGACATCTTCCAAACCTCGTCGACAGCCCATTGGCTATCATTCATTGCTCGACAAGCGAGCTTCCGCTGCGGCAACTATAACACTGAAACATTCCTCCACGTCAGAGGACATTTGCGCACCATCAGATCCTATTGCGTCGCACAATCAGTCAAGACACCTCCATTGCGGCTGGAACCTCTCACTTACCGCAGCATGCTCGATATCAACCAAAAACATTACCTCGATGTATTCGATATTCTCCAAACTGCAGACTATCAAGCTACTAAGGAAGCGTACACGAGAGAGGCGAACTAGCTACACCATTCAAGATTAGGTGTTGTGATGGGATGTTCGTCACATATCCCAAAATTTTGATCGAAATGAGGTCTCGAAGGAATCGAGATTGATACGAGCAATGTATACGAAGTCGCTATAGACTGAAGATTGGCACCAACTTCATCCTGCTTTCAAAGGAATCTGGACTGAGTTATAGCATTCAACTAACCGGTAGACAACTATCCCCTCACAGCAGTCCCTGCACTCCCTCATCCTCATCACCTCCAAGATGGGGCGAGGAGTTTGTGAAACAGTGCGTGCATTTGGATCCACTCATTGTTTGACTTCTCATTACAGTTTCAATCTTGGCAAATCAGGCCAAACAAAGAAAGAAGCATGCAGTTTGTGAAACAGTACAGGAATAGATTCAATCTTGTTTCACTTCTTGGTCGGTGCTGCATAAAGCCATCAGGTTCTCCATTTCCTTTCGGTCCTTTCGTCTTCTTTTTTTCTCACATTCAACGCAACTCTTCACCAAACGACTAAAGTTTCTCTCGGATATTGCGTTTCATACTACATCTTCAAACCCACATCCTACTGCATCATCTTATCTCGTCCTTTTATTAACAGCTTGCTGGACAAGTATTCTCCTCGACATCTTCATCTCACCGCATCTCGGATAGGGCCAATTTGGATAGATCAGCAGTCCTTGGAGACGCCCTCAGCACCCTACACATCCTCCTTTCACTCATCTTTTTACTCAAGCCTTCCTGCAACCTCACCACTCACCCTGTCCGCCTCTGGCCGCATTAACACTACAACCATGGACGCAATTCAACTACACTACTTTGCCGTCCTTGGTCTGCAGCCTACCTCAGACCTCCACAACATCAAAGAAGCGTACATGAAAAAAGCGAAGGAGCTTCATCCTGATAAGACTGGGTCTCGTGCTAGTACACCGGCGATGCAGGGCGTACAAGATGCGTGGAAAGCACTGCTCGGTAGGTGCCCGACTGCTTGCCAGATCGACGACTATCATTGCAAGTCCAAGACTCACACTGAAGGTCAAACCGAACCCAAAAATGCCATGGCAATCAAAGGAGCGTCCTCGCCTTGGGGATACATGGTCAGAATGACAGCAATCAGCCTTCTTATTGCCATTCTGTTTGAGTGTCTCACCGAACCCAAAAATGCCACGGCAATCAAAGGAGCATCCTCGCCTTGGCAATACATGGTCATGACGATAGCAATCAGCCTCCTTGTTGCCATTCTGTTTGAGTGTCTCGATCTGCTCAGATCCTCGTGTGGATGCCATTGATTTGGGCTTTACACGGTTGCGTTATTCTGCTCATGTTCCGCTTTACCATACAGGATGATCTACCAATCAGGAAGCAGCTGAATAGTTTAGGAGACTTAAGCTCGGATGGCCTCGTCGAGCTTCTGTGTAAGGTGTTGATCTATACCCTGTATGGCTGTCCAACTCTGCTCATTCTTTCGTCTTTCTTCCCCGGATTCTTATTCCGAGTCGTGGTGCCATCAGTCATCAGCGGCACCTCGGGTTTCTTCCACTGGTCCCGAGCTGCTTACACCGTTGCTAATCAGGGCTTCTGGTTAAGAACGTCCGCATTGTTCCGAGCACTAGCAAACCTGTGTACACCCGCGCAGTAATGCACGACACGACGCACCGCTTCCGACACTTTGGGTGATAACAGCATGATTCAACACTTCGGTCTCTCGCTTTTGACTCTCGGACTACAACGATCAATTCTCTTCTCGGTTCATGAATAAGCTGGTATTTTGCGGCTGGAATATTGACGGTCGTTCGGTGTGCTCGTCATTAATGCTCATCTGGTTGGAGACAAGAAGACTCGGGGGTGATTGGATGCACCATCGTTGCTGGCAGGTCCACAATGGTCGCGCGGAACGTATGAAGGTCTGGAAAACATAGAGCGAGGGATATCATTGGTTTGGGTCTGGGCCGACGTTCCTGTTTTCTTTTCATAGTATGGGATGGTGAATGTGCTATGAGTCTTTCCAATGCGTCGAGCGTATGATGCACGAAAGGAGGAAGAAGTCGTGGCCGGGATATTGAGCATGCAACTGATAGATCCGAACAATATGAACATTACGACATCAAAGTACATTATATAGCATGGACACAGAATTACATTACCAACCATAGCCCCACATCCCCCATTCGTACATTGTCCCTCTCTCTCAACTCCAATTTATACTTACTTTCCCACCTTCTCATCCTCCACCAATCCAATCACCTCGAGCTCAAGCAGATGCAGAAGCAGGCACAACCCTAACATCAACAACAACACACCCCGGGCTCCTCCCCTGGCCCTCCTCAACCCACGGCTCCATCTGCGCCTCATACATACTCAATCCGCTCCGAGTGCCATGAAACACAGCACCAGCATAGCAAACCGCCCAGATCACCTCGGCTTCACTACTCACACCACCATAAGCACACTCTAAAAGTCCACCCTCCCCAATCATACAACACTCCGACGCCCCAATCACACTTCTTTGCGTGCCAATCAACTCCTGCTGATAAAAGTCCTCTCCATCATCGAAATCACTCAACTCGTATCCTGCATACTCCTGCTGCGCTCCGGGCACGTTCGCAATCATCAGGGCACCGGTGCTGGTGTTAAACGTCCAGAGGGTAGCTGGACTTGCTGGTGTTAGGCCTGGTAGGATGCCGTTGGGACAGTCAGGGCAGACTGGACTCAGCGCTGGGGCTGGGATGGGGTTGATGTTGTTGGAGGAGGGAGGGGATATCAGGGTGGCGCTCCAGACGAGCGTGTTTGGTTGTGAGAGTGGTGGGATGGAGGATTTCATGTAGCAGATTGTTGTGCTAGGGACGTAGGAGACGTCTAGACACCCATCCGTATGGGAGCAGAGGGTCAAACAATTCGAGAAGGATGTTGTGGAGGCGGAGGAAAGGTCGCCGCCGAAGTGGTCGAGGGAGCATTGGATGCTGTAGATTGCGCCGGTGGTGGTGGTGTAGTTTGTGTTGGAAGATAAGGGACAGGTAGGGGGTGGTTGTTGGCTTGAGGGAGGACTCCCAGGGTCTTTTGAACTGGCGATGGAGGAGAGGACGAGGTCGTAGCCGCCGATGTTGGCGGAGATGTAGCCGTTTAGTGGGTCTGTGAGGAGGTAGAAGAGGGAGGGTGTGGCGTAGGGGACTGTTGTTGTGGTGGTTAGGAGGACGCTTGTTGTTGCTGAAGAGGGCTGTAGTGGTGTTAGTTTTGTGATGGGAATGGTTTGATTGGTGTAGTAAGTATAGACTTACCGAGAGTGAGGCGCCTACAAGTCTGACTGCCGTCGATGAGATGATTGTCGTTGACCCAATGACCTTTGATCTTGTGACGATTAATGTTTCAACCGCGTTCGGGGCATTTCGTGATGGAGCTACGGCTGCGATAGTGACAGTGGGTATGGGCAGTGATAGACAGCTACACCCTGCAATAATGTTTCTGATGGCGAATGCTTCTAATGCCGCTGGTCGAGCAACATTGATTGCCGGAGCTGCCATAGCTGGAGCAGGAGATCTTTTGAATTTGGCAAGATCATGGTCATCCATAGACCGCTTTCGATTTGGTGTTACTGCTGTCCCAACAGTACACGAGGACGGTATTGGGCCAGGTCTGGAGGTCTTGTGTCAATCATTGTGGTCGATAATGAGCATTGCTGGCAGAAATTGGGGTTACACTCAAACTCACGTCTTGACGGTAAGAGTCGTCCACATCGTCCTCGTCGCCCGCGCTACACCCATATTGGATGGGTTTGCCACAGTCCTGAGTCTCAGTTAGTATTGATGTAAATTCCAAACAGCGCAAAAAGGTTGCCAATTTACTGTGGAACGACATTTGTCGATGTGCTACGATGACAGTCAGCTTGAATACATGTAGTCCGAATCTTCAAGACGGACATGATACTCGTCACCACCACCACGTTCGTACTCGTTGTCGTTGATATCCCGGTTTTGATTCCTTTATCAGGAGGTTTCGCCGTCCTGTTTGGCCTCTGTATAAGCTTTTGACTTTGCAGTATCTTAAAGCATACCTACAACGTGACTGTCCTTGTCTTGAGCATTGAAGCGCACAACGCCGTTGGGTTCGGCAGTGACATCAACGCCGAGTAGATCTTCTGATGGGCAGGACATGCTGACGGATCTATTGCCCTGGCGTTCAGCAATCGTGATCGTGAATCAGTGCTCAAGTCGTGTGGTATATTCAGCGGGCTTGCTATTGTGAAAGTACTGGCCACCAGCAATAAGAAGAGAAAAGATAGCATTATTGAAGTATGTCACGATTATGAGATAAAGAGGTGGTAGATTTCCAATACAACAGGCATTAATTTGCAACATGCAGAGACAAGCAGGCATCGCAGCTTATACTACATTGCATGCACATGACGTGGGTAGGTCTTGCGAGGCAGGAAAGGCAGAGACGTGAATATGCACACCGACGTCGACGCGATACTATAGATGCCTGCTTCACGAAAGTGGCCTTGATACTATAGGTCACGTAAAAACACGCTTCAGGTAATACTGGGCGTCGAGCACGCGTTGCACGAGCTTGGAAAATTTGGAGGCACTTGGGAAAGTCTGCACGAGGCTAGGGAAACAGGTGTAACAATGCTATGTCGTTTGGTGGTGGTGGTTGGTGATACGAGGTCCCAAAGTCTTGGCGGGTGGCGTTGGATCGTCAAATCGGTTGGGGTGCTCGTGCTCCAGATATAAGACGAAGCATCATGACGAGGAAATTCATCTCAGCAGGCAGTCAAAGGTTTTGAGAATGAGATCGATGATTTGAGACATACACACATCTACATAAAGTTGGACTAAATCATATCATGCAAAAACACCATCTTGAAAAACAAAACCCAATCAATTTTCAATTACCTCTTTTAAACGCCAATCTGTTGAAAGCGCTTTTTTGCTGGGGTATCATGCATGCCGTCGTTACGTTGAATAAACTTTTATGCCCTTTTGTCTTCATCCCACCGCCAAATCATTAATTAAGTGTTGAAAACTTATTAGCGAGCTATGCTGTTGAAACATGTTGCTCGAATGTAAAGCACGTGTTGTAGTGTGCTTGACATATACTGCGATAAGCAGTCTATGCCTTTTGCTGGGAGCGGTAGTACTTGGCCGCATCAACCATGTGGGTGAGTGCAGGCTTAGTCTCCTTCCAGGTACGGGTCTTCAGTCCACAGTCGGGGTTGATCCAGAGCTGCTCAGGCTTGAGGTACTGAAGCATCTCTTGGATGCGGGTCTTGATCTCCTGCTCGCTGGGGATACGAGGAGAGTGGATGTCGTAGACACCAGGTCCAATGTGGCGAGGGTAGGCCTCATCGATGAAGACCTTGAGGAGCTTGGCGTCAGACTTGCTGTTCTCGATACTGAGGACATCAGCGTCAAGAGCGGCAATGGCGTGGAAGAAGTCCTGGAACTCGGAGTAGCAGAAGTGGGAGTGGATCTGAGTAGAGTCCTTGACACCACAGACAGACAACTTGAAAGAGTCGACGGCCCACTTGAGGTAGTTGTCGCGCTCCTCACCTTTGCGAAGGGGAAGACCCTCACGCAAGGCAGGCTCATCGACCTGGATAACGTAGATACCAGCAGCCTCAAGGTCAACAACCTCGTCACGAAGAGCGAGAGCAAGTTGCTGAGCCTGGACGGACTGGTGAACATCATCACGAGGGAAAGACCACCTCAAACAAGTGATCGGTCCAGTAAGCATACCCTTCATGGGCTTCTTGGAGACAGAGGCAGCGTACTTGGACTCCTTGACAGTCATGGGAGCAGGGCGAGAGATGTCACCAACGATGATTGGTGGTCTGACGCAGCGAGAACCGTATGACTGGACCCAACCATTGGTGGTGAAGGCGTAACCGTCCATGCGCTCACCAAAGTATTGCACCATGTCGTTACGCTCGGGCTCACCGTGAACATAGACGTCAAGGTCAAGCTCGTCCTGGATCTTGACAACATCGTCAATCTCCTTGTTGATGAAGTCTTCGTACTCCTTCTCAGAGATCTCACCCTTGGTGAACTTATTCCTCTGAATTCGGATCTCCTTGGTTTGAGGGAAAGAACCGATGGTGGTTGTGGGGAAGTCGGGTAGGGAAAGGTGCTTCTTCTGTTGAGCGTAGCGGGTGTCGAAAGTGCTCTGGCGGTCGTGCATCTCCTTGGTGACCTTGGATTGACGCTCTTTGACGGCCTGGTCGTTGGTGCGCTTAGACTCGGCACGAGCCTTCATGGAGGCAGCGTTGGCTTCCATCTGCTCGCGCACAGAGGCAGGACCCTCGGTGACAGCCTTGGCAATGACGGCAACCTCAACAACCTTTTGGCATGCGAAGGAGAACCAGTCTGCGACCTCGGAGGGCAGGTTCTTCTCGCTGTCAAGAGTGTGGGGAACGTGAAGGAGAGAGCTGGAAGTTGCCACAATGACACGGTCCTTGCCGAGAGCATCGATGGCTTTTTGGACAATCTCAACAGCGTTCTTGAAGTTGGTCTTCCAGATGTTACGTCCACCAACAACACCAAGGGAGAGAACCTGCTCAGAACCGAGGTGCTTGATAACAGTCTCCAATTGCTCGGGGTTGCGGACGAGATCGACGTGGAGAGCGTAGGTCTTAGAGAAAGCAGACAAGATGTCGACGTTGTGGACGATGTCGCCGAAGTAAGTGGCGACAACGATCTTAGGACCCTCGCTACCAAGGCCAGTCAAAGCCTCGTATGCAGGCTTGAAAGCCTTCTTAACCTTGTCCTCGAGATCAAAGACAAGCACAGGCTCGTCAATCTGAACAGTATCGGCACCAGCCTCTTTAAGCTTCTTCAGGAGTTCAACGTAGACGGGGAGGAGCTTCTCAAGAAGTGTGATGGGGTCGACGTTCTGGTCACGGTCGGCCTTTCCAAGAGCGAGGAAGGAAACAGGTCCAACGAGGACAGGACGAGTGTGGATGCCGGCCTCTTTGGCCTCGAGGAATTCTCTTACTGGCTTGGGATCGTTGTGAAGCTTGAAGGTCTGGTTGTTCTGGAGAGTAGGCTTGACGTAGTGGTAGTTGGAGTCAAACCACTTGACCATTTCCTAAAGGAAATTGTCAGCACAAATAGTAACTAGTATAGTCCTTCGAAAAACTCACCAATGATGGAACATCGACGTCACCCTTCTGGTGTCCACGGCCCATGGCGAAGTATTCGTCGACCTCATCAAGCTTGTGCTTGCTGTATCTGTCAGGAATAGCCTAGAGAGTGTCAGAAAAGATATGTCTACATTGCGTGAAAAAGGGTAACATACGCCAAATAGACGAATGTGGTCGAGAACGTGGTCGTAGTATGAGAAGTCGTTGCTGGGGATGATATCGACACCAGCATCCTTCTGAATTTTCCAGTGCTCGAGTCTGAGTCTCTTGCCCTCAGCAAGGAGGTCGTCCTTGGACAGCTTGTCTCCCCAGTAAGCCTCGTTGGCCTTTTTCAGATCTCTCGACCTGCCCATACGTGGGAAACCAAGAACTGAAGATTGGACCATTGTGTGTGTATGTAGTTGATAAACTGTAAGACAATAAATGTGCAAACAGATAGACAATGATTTGAAGCTTGGGGTTGAGGGGCATGAGAATAAAAATTGGGGAAGTTCGTCGTTGGGTGGTGATAGTTCAGGGTCCAGCGGCCGCTAATCGGGCTAGACTTCTTCATGGCGTGCTTTTTTAACTTAGTAACACACTTCATAACAGATGCAATCTGTCATCATTAGCGAACACATTGTGCTTGAGGACATCGAGCAAAGTCTCTGTAGTATCACAGTGCCCCGTAAGCGAGCAAAAATGGTCAGAAAAGATGATCGAAGGGACAGGGTATTCAGTGGTGGTCGATCTGGAAACATCGAATCTGACGGGAAAGTCTGAAACCAGCTTGTAAAACAGTCAATTTCAACCCATAATACACTGCAACGAAAATTGCCTTCTCGCTCTTTGATGATGAGAATATGTAATATGTGATTGTGTATTGATCTTCAATGCAAAGGACACCAATCTGCCTTAACATCTTACAGAGCTTTAGAAAAAGAGTCACAATTCCTATAACCACAGTCATGTCAATCCGTCGTTCGGTCAGGCTGTCATCCTCATCAGTAAACTCGGCTCTTGATGACAATGCCAACTCTGATGTGAACGCAAAAGTCACCAATATGCCTCCTCCAGCAACGCCATCACCAAGAAAGCGGAGAAAGCCAAACGGAATAGACCCTCCACCAATCACGCCCACACCATCAGCTATCAAGTTGATGACAGCACCATCACTACGACCAAGTAGTACGCTAGAGACGCCCGAAGCAACATCACACACGTCCCCTTCAAATGAGTCACCCACCAAAACACCTAGAGCACGAAAAGCACGAGCAGCTCAACCACACAAAACGAATGCCCCACTTCAGACACCTCGTGGGTCAAAGGTATTAGCAGATCCTACTCAGGCAGCTATGGCCAATGAAGGCACTGTGGACGAGGACGGTGAAGCACTGACAACCGAGAATCTTTTGAACAAAGCAGAAGCGTACCTAATCAAACAAGATCCGCGCTTCAAAGCTCTCATCGAAGCACAGCATTGTCGCATATTCTCACCTGAAGGCCTGGCAGAAGAGATTGATCCTTTCCAGAGCTTGGTATCGGGTATCTGTGGACAGCAGGTTTCGTCAGCAGCAGCAACATCGATTCGGAACAAGTTCATAGGCCTATTCAACGAGAATGGACAGTTCCCAACGCCAGATCAGGTGATGAAGACTGATCTTGCTCACTTGCGTACTGCAGGGTTGTCTGCTAGGAAAGCAGAGTACATACAGGGTCTCGCAGAGAAATTTGTCAGCGGAGAGCTTACAGCAACGATGCTGGCGAATGCCTCTGATGCGGAAGTACTGGAGAAGTTGGTCGCAGTTCGTGGCCTTGGTCGATGGTCGGTAGAGATGTTTGCCTGTTTCGGATTGAAGCGGATGGATATCTTTTCGACCGGCGACTTGGGTGTACAGTGAGTTCTACCTGTTTCGAGAAATCGCTGGTGGTGAGCAACTTGCTAACATTGAGCTCGACAGACGAGGTATCGCAGTATACCTTGGCAAGGATGTGGCCAAGCTCAAATCGAAGGGAGGTAAATGGAAGTACTGCTCCGAAGAACAGATGCTGGAGGTTGCTTCAAAGTTCATCCCATACAGGCAAGTTTTGAAGAGCTGCTGAACTGCAACATCTTGCTAACACTGCTCTTTGTCCAGATCCTTGTTCATGTGGTATATGTGGCGAGCGTCTGATGCGAATGTTGATATCTTCCAGAATCAAGGATGAGCTGAGGTACGTCGCACACGATATGCAGGAAAGAAGTTGAGATGCAGATCCGGCTATCGGCTGTAGTTCCTGCAAGTGGCCCAAGCTCTTCATATCATTGCTGTCGAATTTGCTTGGCGTTTCAGATATTCAGAGAACCAAGACGCTTAGCTGGTGGCAACGGCCTTTCGGGACTTCTTGTTACTTCTTAAAATATGGTCATAATATGGAAAGTGGGTAGCGAATTTGGGCAGACATCTAAAGCTGTGGATAACGCGGCTCTCGGGCTAGGAACCTATAGCCCACGTTTTCTAGTGTATTTTTCATCTGATCAAACCGTTTTGATGCATAATCTTTTCTTTTGTGCTCGTATCACCAAAGCAAAGAGTCTTTCAAAGCGGACACCAATCATGTTTCTCATGGGAGAGCGGCGCTCGAGCTATAGGAGGATAAAACCAGAACAACAACAGATATCTTAGACTGCGGGTCATTCGAATTCTCCGTGCCATTCTTGAATCGAGACCACCTGTATGGCGTTCATTGTCCTACCTCACAGCAGCTTATGATAGGATAGCTAATGCAGACCGCTTATGGCGGCTGTGATGCATGAGGATGGCAATGATGGCAATTGCAGAATGAGAAGCCAAGGGCTGGACGCTGCGTTTGTAGTCGGAGGTCAAAAATAGAGTGGGTAGAGGAAGCTTGAATTCAAGAGAACCAGATTCTCGAACTAAACGCGTCAGCCTCCGGTGGCCAAACGTCCATCAGGTAGAAGAGAGACGATTAAAACACCTTGGAGGTGAAGCATCCGGCGACGGCAAGGTGCTAGGTTTACCTGGGCATCAATATTGGCTATTTGGTAACAGAGGATCCAGTGCTATCTCCATCACTTACGCACTCATCTTACACACTGGGGCTTGTCAGAGCCACAGAGACCTCGTTGCCACAGCAGTAAGTTGGCTTAGCTCGCCCAACGGTTCTCGACCCCTTTAGGCCATTTTTACTTTCTATATTCTTCATTACCCCCTTGACGGCCACATTTCTTCTGTTCTATCTACTGCACCTCTAAACCAACTCTCTCTTTCTTTCTTTCGCTGCAATTTCAGACCCGAGGACCGCACCTTCCTTGCCACAAACTTTCAACGGATTAACACATCATCTCCATCAATCTTCGACTCTTCTCTTCCGTTCTCTTCTGCTTCCATCACTCAACCAGCTTCATCACTCCGCGTCTATCCGTAACATAGATTCATCTAGTCGCTACATCAAAAGGTAAGCTCATTGAGCAACCAGTCTAGCTCATAACAGCAGACTCAGTTCTGCCTCTGCGCTGCTTGACAGTCTCGCGCGATTGTCATACTACCATCTGAATTCAACTGCTGACCTGGCCTCTTTGTTTGTAGTCATTAAACCCATCACATCCACCATGTCTCTCCTCAAGTACATCGCTCCCGCTGCGGCCCTCGCATCAGTCGCCTACGGTACGTTTTATGCGACATTCGAAAGATTATACAAGTTCTCAGGCTGATTGAGTTTCGCAGGCCAAAGCTCTACAAACATCTGTGTTCAGCCTACCGCTACGATACAGAATGGTGGCGATGCCACAGCACTTTCTGGCTGCCAGACGTTCACAGGTTCCATTGTCATTGCCAGCTCAACTCCTGGTGACCTTGACTTCAGCGGTATCAGGCAGATCACTGGCTCCTTGTCTGCCCAGGGCGCTCGCAACGTTACCTCCATCACTGCCTCTACTCTCGGCACCGTTGGCAACGCGTTGGACTTGGAGGGCCTTATTGGTTTGAATGCTCTCAACTTCGGCAACTTGACCAGCGTTGGTTCTTTGACTTTCCACACCCTTGGACCTAACCTTCAAGTGCTCAACTGGGGAACTGGTTTGAAGACTGTTGGTGCCCTTGATATTCAGGACACCTTCCTCCAGAACTTGAACGGTATCAACTTGACAAGTGCTCAGTCTATCAACATTGCCAACAACCAGTACCTGACAGATATCAACATTCCTCTGACCTCCATCACTGGTGCCATCAATCTGAACGCCAATGCTGCAGGTAGGACCGCCGCCTCGTTCGGTAACCTCACCAGCGCTGGAAGTATCTCCATCAGCAACTGCTCCACCGTCAACCTTGCTGCTTTGATGAACACCACTGGACAAGTGGCGCTCACCAGCAATGGATTTTCCAACCTTTCTCTTACTCAACTCTACAGCTCCAACGGTTTGATCATTCAGAACAACAACCAGATGACTGCCTTGAGCTTGCCCGCCTACAACACTGACAACGGCGCATTGTCCATCGAGAACAACACCATGCTCCAGAGTGCCATCAGCTTGCCCGCTCTTGTGAAGGTATCCGGTGCCGCAGTCTTCCGTGGTTCATTCACCAACCTCACCACTCCCAACTTGAACACCCTTGCTGGTGCCATGACCATCGTGTCCACTGCACCAATCGATAGCGTCTGCTCGCACTACAACGGCATCCAAGGTGCTAGCAACATCGTTCAGGGAGTAGTCACCTGCAATGGTGGCAAGGCAACCACTTCGTCTGGCTCCGGCTCTGGCAGCTCCAGTGGTACTGCAGCATCCGGCAGCGCCAGCGCCAGCTCCAGCTCCAAGCCCAGTTCTGGTAACAACGTTGCAGTGCCCACTGTCACTCTCCTCGGTGCTCTTGCAGCATTCTTCGCTATGCTCGCATAAGCGTAGGGACGTACTAATTGGCCTCTTCTATTGGTTGGGTAGCTGATATGGCTCTAATGGGTGAAAAGGACGACATGACAAGATATACAATCTTTTTCTTTCGGGCGAAGAATCCCTTTTTTGGTTTCTTATCAGGACTGGGACTTTTATAGAACCGGAGTCAAGAGGTGTTGTTTAGTGTTTATGGTTTTTACGGCATCGACATGGACTTGTACTGCATGATCTCTCATCAAGGCAGTCAAAAATTTCGTTCTTCTTTTTGTTCTTGGGGTTGTGCATTAGCTATACGGCGTAGTAACTAGTAAACTATAGACTAGCTCTAATATTGTTCGACATTACATTTTGTGCCGTTCGCATTGCACCTGGACATGTTTATTTGCCTGCCTGATGGTCATTCCTGTTGCTTGTCTGATGGTCAATTCTGTTATGTCCACCTCGCAAGAGACCGAATGCAAGAAAGGGGCTGTCTGTTTTGGGCGATCTCCACTTGCACACTGAAACTGTTTTTCAGACTTCCCAATCTTCGTCCTCGATATCTCTCTATCATGAAAAGCAAGTAGAGATAAAATGCTCTACACGTCGAATGTTCACTTGCCAATCTCTCACCGTCCAGGCTTATACTCCACGATTGAAAACGTACATTTCATTACCAACAACCCCTCGCCTGTACTGCATGAGGTACAATCTACTCCTGTCAGATATTTCATCTTTGCACCACAACTGTGCCAAAAAATGTGCCTTCATGCCAACTGAAAAAGTTTTTTGAGAGACGCTCTGCTTAGCTGTTGTGATATTCCGGGGAGCCTGGCAGACAGATATGCTTGCATGGCGCTTGTCAAAGAATGTGTTGTGTTTATGCTGAGGTGAGGTAAGGCGAGGTGAAGTAGAGTTGCCTCAGAGCTGATGGAAGAAGATGTCCTCTGGCTGTTGCTTGATTGAGACGGACTGTGATGTGCGCGGAGCAAGTCCTCCAGCCTTTTCATCGAGATGTCCACACACCGCCTCACAACAGCAGGGTGATTTTTCTCGTTTCCATTCTTTTCTGCTTCTGATTCTCGTTTTGTGGTTGCTCACCTACACACTCTTATATCTTCTACTCAGGTGGAAAGACTGGCGCTATCGAAGACTCCCTGTTGACCTATATCATCGATGGTTCTGTTGGAGATCAAAATGACCGCCTAGAACGGAAAATGCTCGCTTCGTGTTGCTGGATCATGAGCTGGCGCCCTTCGGGAGCTGACGGCAATGATGGTCTTGCGTCTTTTATTTTGTCGAGTACATCCTTTTCCGCTTTTTGGCGTCTGGGGCTTGGGCATGGAAGATGGGATGGGGAGGGAAAGCTTTGGTGTGTGGTGCGAAGTGTGTGGTAGAAGAGTGCATTAGGAAGTCGAGAGAGAGGCCGAGATGTTGGATGCGTTGTTGACAAGGCTTCGAAGCATTTCGTTGTGCCGTACTGTAGCTCTACATACCATTCACTACTTTTACAAACACCTCTCCATCAACCAACCTCATTTATCAATCCACCTCACAACTCCTTCTTCCCACCACCACCCGCACCTACACCCATACCCATCTTGACATCTTGCTTCTCCCCTACCAATTTCACCTCAACTTTCGCCTTACTCCCGCTGCCATTGGCCACCACATTCCTCTGATACAACTTCCACCCCGCAACCCCCGCCTCACTTCCCAACTTAACAACAGCCACACACGCAACCCCCCACACCTGAATACTCACACTGCCCATCGGCGCCCTTGGAAAGCTCAAGATCCACTCGACATACCACGGCACCCAGCCGGCAGGTAACCAGAACATGGGTGTTTTTGAATGCCAGAATTGCAGGAGGAGTCGCAGCCCAGTTGTGCCGAGTTTGCGCAGGATGGAGAGGATGCGGTCGAAGTTTGTGCGGGAGGAGGTTGTTGATTGTGCTTGAGGGAGGGGAAGTGTGTTAGTTGGTTGGTTTGGTAGGGGAGAGGAGAAGGGTGTTGGAGGAGATTAGATTCACTCTGAGCGTTATAAGCTGCCTCTGCTTTATCGTGCTGTCTCCTTATTCTTGCCCATTTCGCAAAGTCATCTTGTGCCGATATGCTTGCTAGTTCTTTCTTGATTTTGAAGAGGTCGGCCTTGAGTTGGGCTGTTTTTTGAGATGAGGGCGATGAACGGATTATGAGCGATTGGTAGAGGTGCCATGCCTGTGGAGAGAAGGATGTGTTAGTGGGTGTGCTTATGGAGGATGTGGATGAATGGATGGGGTGTGGTTACTAGGTCATTGATTGTTGAGGCGCCGATGCTGTTTATGAGGTGGATGAGGAGGTTTAGTACGAAGACTATCAGAATGAGTGAAGGCATCGTCTGCGTGCTCTTGGATGAGTGGGTGTCTTTGTTTATGGAACGAGATACGTGTGTTTCAAAACTGTTTCGTGATTGCCAAGACTTTGACCCACAGACTATCAGAAGCACTACCTTATCACTCAATCTGGGTTTGTACTAAGACTACCAAGACAGCACCACCTTTCGAACCTCGACCAAAGGTCTGTCGTCTAAGAAGGCCCAATTCGGCTGCACATTCTCCTTCAATCTTAATCAGCCAGTATCACGTACTGGAGGTTTCTCCATCATGAAAGAAAGCCATTTATTCAACAGATCCGTTTTGTGTAGCGGATATCCTACAGCACTACAACGTTACCTTCAGTCTTATAGAGTTCCCCAATATCGCGGCCTTTGTGAGCTCCAAAGCTCGAAATGGCGTAGAAAACCAGCGACAGACTATTGGGCGCGATGTGGCGGTGGAAGGTTATATCGCTTCCCATTTTCAGTACAGAGATAAGGTGGAAGCACATCTACTTCGTTGACCTCGAAACAGAGGGTAGTCAAAGGATGATTGACGCGGTCAACTACCAAGCCAATATGCTACCATGCCACTACTTCGATTGGATCGTGGGAACTTCCACTGGAGGGTTGATTGCAATGATGCTCGGAAGACTACGTATGAGCATTCCTGACGGTGGCAAAATATGCTCACCAGCGCAGAGTTCGATCTCAACATGGAGGTTGTAAATCACGTGAACGACAACGAGCGTATACTCAAGATCATCAGGCGATTTATCCGGAGGGTTGTTGCCATTTTGCTCGATCATATGAGTTGGGCCTCCCGAGGCATCTCCCGCACGACAGCTTCCTGGGATGCGGAGCCCTGATGCATGGTTCACTCACCCTAACAAGCACGCCACACCTTTGGTCATACTCGAAATCGCCAACAGTTGGCTTGGCGATAGCGGCATAGCAGAGACAAGCTGTTCAGGCAGCGGAAATCCCACCACCTGTGCAAGGAAAGGAATACATCTCCAAGTTCAGTCGAACAGATGCGGGACAAGCTTCATCGAATAAGAAACAATACTCAGATAGTGCACAAGGAAGTCCACGGAAGCCGTAAAGCCGTAAGGACTAGAAGTTCAGGAGAACAGTGGACCGGGATCGTTAAGAAGCCTACAAGAGCCAACTCATCCAGACAGGCATTTCATTGCGAAGCAAGAGGCCATGGAGCAATATGAAGAGCTTTGATTGCTTTCCAGTAGTTACATACTTAGGAACAAATAAAAGTGTGGGGAAGCATGATATGGAATGGTTGAAACAGAGGTGAAACATGCCGCTGGACTTCAAGGATATAGATATAGCTTTTGGGTATACTACAGATAGACTCAATAACGAGAACTCTTTCACATTCATCGCCCCTGACAAATGATATGATCATCCAATCTCGAACACCCTCGTCTCATCTCTACTAGACCCTGCATATAGACCCTGCAACTCTAGACGCGGCGGCAACAAGGTTTCCGCTTGCCAAATGCGGTAAGACATCAACGACGACAGCGTCTCTTGCTGGCGGTCTTGCTTCAACATCCAATGCACCTGTCCTCTTACTGTTGGTACGCGCTGATGAGGTGGCGACAGGCGAGTGAATCTGTGCACACACCTTTCCAAGCGCATCTGTCATCGCGCTTATTTTATGATTCTTCTTAGCGAAATAACATCCTTTCATCTGCTTTTCATTGTCTTCAAGTCATGTGCAGAGGAACGAAAGAACGAAGTACCGACCGTGAATAGTCGGCGTGACATTGATCGCGTCTAGTGTGGAGGACATGTTGTGTGATCGATTGTGTTTATTTCTTCCTACTCTTCGATAGTTTGCATTGAGAGACTGCGCGCCATATGCGCATAATGCAACGCTCTCTATTATGCCTGTGGTGTTCCAAGCTCTTCAAGTGGGTCACATAGCCTGCCCAACGTCCTTCTCTTCTCACTTGTCCACATACAGCCCAAGCTCATCAATCTTGAGGTTGACAGGCGCAAGAGGTGAGGAAACAGGCGTGCGGTTCGAAGGTAGTGAAAAGGAAGAGGCGTCTACGAAGTGCAAAGTCAGCTTCGCGAATGCTGTCAAGAAGGATCTTGACACTGAACATAAGCTCATAGCTGTGCACGCGCATGTGGTGGAAGTGGGCGCCCATCCAGCTGGTCAACACTGTTGCATGGCTTTGTTATAAGTGTTGTGATAGTATTTGGTAGAGTATGTGTATGTTATGGTACGGTAAGCTATGTTGCAAACGAAAGACGTCTTCGCAAAGTGTCGCTCCTTCCTCCCAATGCGTGCCTTCCTCTTTCAAGCACAATCTGGCTTTCAGATTGACATTCTTCTCTACAAATCTACTCTAATACTACCACGCTTGCATATTCAAGAGTGACGAGAGGCTTCTTGTGTTCAAGATACCTTTACTGGTTGCTGGTTGCTGGCACGGATACCAATAGTGTCCTGATCGTCATTACCCATCATGATCTCTACCCTTCCAGGATCCACCTGTAAACAATACAAATAGCTGTCCGTCCATCTCAACCTCCATCCTTCCTTCCTCTTCTTCATCACTCCCATCAAATCCATCAAACTTTCGTCAAAGCTCACTTTACCAAACACTTTTATCAACTCTACCACTTTCACAATGCCTTCTACACGTTCTTCTTCTCGCGCTCTCATTGCAGCTTCTCAGCGCGCCCTCCGACCTCTTCCTCACCGCGCTACTGCAGTGGAGATTATCGACCTCACCAGCGACAACGGAAGTGCACGCATCATCGCGCCTGCCACCACCAAGAAGCCCCGCCGAAAGCTGGCCGGCCAACTTTCCTCTGGAAACTTGAATAGCACCGACAACGCCAACGTGGAGACCAGCAGCACTGCTGCACCAGCCCACAACACCATCAAGTCCTCGAACAAGTCCCGCGAGGCCAATTGTGTCCCCTACCACCATGAGTGGCAACACCACCACCCCTTACTCCGACTTCACCATTCCAGCTGCAATCCTTCGACAACCTTTCGTCGCGTCTGGATCTCGCGCCCCTGGCAGCAAATTTGTTGAGCACGTCGACGACAACGTCCCATGCTGGACTGAACCTATTCTCATCGACAACGAGGAGACCACCAAACCTGGACCAGCCCTCACCACTTCTTTCATGAACCGCGTCAACAACGGCATCAAGTTCCTTAGGAACAAGCCTTGTTCGGCTCTACACATCCTCATTGCAACAATTGCCATTCTCGCCATGGCATTGGTGTCCCTCAGGGAGATCTACGCGTTCCTGACACCAACCACCTTTGAGACCGTTACCCAAGCCCAAGTCACCACCTGCCAGACTGGTTCAAACATCTACGACATCACTGCCACAAGTTGGGACATGTACATCGCCGACTTCACCTTTGTCACTGTCAACACACAAGACGACGACTTCTTCCTTGTTACTGAAGAAGACAACGGATATGACGCTTGTGACGAGCACGAGGACGACGACGATATCCCCGACGACATTTCAGAAGATTCCTGCCTGTGGATGCCCGAGGAAGGCTCTCACTTCCTGCAAAATGATACCACCTGGGATATGATGAAACTCGCCGCCGGCATTACCACCATCGAGAACCAATTCTACCGCACACCGTCGCCCCAGCCAGCTCAATACGATTCCGATGTGCAAGAGTTCCTTGCACAGATGGAAGCCGAGGCTCAGGAGGACAGTGGTTCCGAATGGAGCGACGATGATCAAGACTCGAGACAAGATCCCTTCAATGTACCTGCCAACTACGACAACTCCTCCGATTACACCCTGCCCCGTGCCGCCAAGGGCTTGGGCAACTGTCGCGAATGGTACTACGAAGAGCTAGATGCTGCTATCCCCTTCCCTGGGTATGACATCGATGTAGAGATGACCGAGCCCGAATTCATTGACGCTGGCATCAATGAGGCTGTTGCAATTGAAGACCCTTGGGCCTACGAAGACATGGAAGACGAACGACTAAAGACTGTTGAAGGATGGTCCAACTTTTGCCGACTCTACTATATGGAAGAGTTGTATCCACCAAGAGCACGTTTCCCTGTTACCTACGCCTCTTCTACTGAAACAGCTGCCGAGCCAGAATTCTACGACGAAGAGCTCGAGTTTGAAGATGAAGTTCCAGAGCCGACAACTGAGGACGAAGAGATCCCCATGCCGCCAAGTTATCTTTGGGCCTCTTTCGACGAGGGCGACGACGAAGGTGTCCCCGACCCGCCAACCTATCTCTGGGCTTCCTTCAATAAAGAGTGATTCCTTTGGGAGCACACGCAATTTCAGCCACCGCGTGCCTTTCTTTCCTCGACCACCTTTGGGGTTCGTTCTCACTATCAGAGACGTTCCCACGGGAGCACACGCACTTCCAGCCACCGCATTGCCTTTCTTTTCCTTGGAGACAACTTTCGACTTAGGATCCAGAGCTAAGTCTTCCCACATCCCTTCATTGTTGATGATGATTTCTCTAACCGCTCATTTATTAGATTGCATTCTCTTCACATCGTCGACATTCATCGGTCTTTTTCGAACTAGAGCTAAGTTGCCCCTTCCTTCCTTGTTACATTCACTATTCTCACCATTACATTCTTTTTAGTACGTTCCTCCTCAAAGTCCGCAGGCGGCGGTGGCGGTGGATGGTGGCGTGGTTTTTTACCGACCACAGGTTTGTTCTCCAAGCTACCTTACTACTGATTCTCAGGATTGCTAACTCTTGCTTGTAGTTTTCTTCAAAGACGGGAGGGAGGCCAACATGATCTTGACGACGACATGATCTTGACGACGACATGATTCTGACGATGACATGATCTTGACGACGACATGACTGGAACGACGACATGATTGAGACGACGACACGATTAGGACGCTATGGGGGCGAGCATACCTCCAGCCACCATGCTACTGCCTTTCTTCTACGACGTAACGGACTCTTGGACTGGCTGGTGGATCTTGAGAATGAGAGGTTGAGGATGAGGAATAGAAGCACAGATGGGGGCAAGCAGTGCTGAGGGGTGAAAGTGGAGGTGGCCAGCCTAGTCCCCCGGGCCGGAGATGATGAGGAAGAGTCGAAGCACAGATGGGGGCATGCAGTGTTTCAAGAGATGAGATGAAGAGTCGAAGCACAGATGGGGGCAAGCAGTGTTTCAAGGGGTTGAAAGTGGAGGTGGTCAGCCTAGTCCCCCGGGCCGGAGAGATGAAAACTTGAAAAGCAAAAAACTTGAAAACGGAAGACTTTATAGTCGAAAAACATGCGGAGGCAAAATAGGCTCAGGTCGGCTGAGGTTACGATTGGGACGACGACGGCGATCGTTGTGGATTTTTGTATGTATGAGCTTTAGGTCTTGGTTTGCTGCCTTGATCGAATAGCTATTTCTTACAGACGATGGTTCAGGCAACGCATATCCTACTTTCAGTGAGCGATTATGACGCCGGTTCCTGTCTCAGAATAATGAAAGAAGCCCTATCAGCAGCTGGGCCTTGTATTCAATTACTTGGCTGGTTAAAGACGATGAATGGCGACATAGGTAGTTCTCAATTCGGATTCTTTTCTTGTTACTTCTTTCATTATGGCTCTTGAGTCAAATTTGCTCCTCTTTCCTCTCTTTGCTGTCTCTTCTTTGCTCAAGTGACACGGGTTCGTTCTTTAATTTCTATTCTGCGTAGCAATGTGACTATGACTGACTGCTCTCCTCATCTATGGCTTTTTCGTACCAGCCGAGGCGATCGCGCCGAAATATGACTTGAGCATATGGAATGAAGGTGCAAGATGAGTCTCCCTTTCGCTTCACCTCATCAGATTGTGAATACGGCTGACAACGACGTCTTTTAGCTTCGAAGGTTTTGGTATTAAGGTCAATTTAGTAAGGAAGTGATACATGATTGTGTGAAATGCCATGGTGAATGATTGAAGCGGCGTAAGTGACTCACAACAGCGTAGAGAGAGAGAGAGAGAGAGAGAGAGAGAGAGAGAGAGAGAGAGAGAGACAGAGAGAGACAGGAGGCTTGGGTGAGTGTATGGTTGATCTGATCTGAGCTACACCGGCAAGTCCATTGATGACTATCAGGAGCCGTGATTGGGCAGAAGAGGTGAAGGGCTGGACATCTGTGTAATGGGCTTGTCTAGCGAGACGGACGGCAAGTGAGTACTCTGAGCTGTTGCTTCTTTTGACTCTGCCTGTGCTTTGGTGCAGGAAGTGAACTGAACTAGACTGAGCTGGGCCGTCGTGTTTAGGGGACAATGCTAGAAAGTGAACGTATTTGTTTTTGAAAGAAGCTTGAGCTGTGTCAGCGTTGTAATATATGGGTGAGTCAATTCTTCGCGCAACAGAGAGACAAGCTGGAAGGTCAATGACAGGAGATTTGGAATTTTGGGTTGAGCTGTCAATGTGATACTGCGAGACAGAGAATACGAGCTATGATTCTCTTGATCTGAACAACCATTATATCTTGTTCCTATCTTTTGAGTTTTTCATCGCTCCTCTGACGCTAACGTTGATTCATTTTCCGAGATGCATAAAACGCCATTGTTTACTCTTCAAGCTGGGTATCATGTCCATAACCTTCCCTTGCCGCGCCGGTCCGGTACTTATTCATCATGTATATTCCTTCGTCAAAGCTCTGGTTGTTAACAATTTGATGTTCCAGAGCTAGCTCGCTCCAAAGTCTTTCTGTTCTTCCTTTCTCGTCGAACATGCAGGCAGACTCATCTCTTCAGCGGAAGCAGTTGAACTTGCCCAAACTGAATCGGAAAGGAGCACGGCGGACACCGTTTTTGTCGGCGATGATGCCGCCACCTGTGCGTGGATCAAGTGTTAGTATGAGTAACGCGAATGGGAGAGGTGGTAGATGAAGTAGAGGGGTGGAGGAGATGTAGACGTACCACCGTGCTTTCCACCGAAGCCTTTTGTCCACATGAGACCCATTGTTCCTTTGTTTGTAGGGTGTAAGGAGAGTGTTGTCGAAGTGGGCAGATGTGAGGGTTGTTGAAGATGTAGTTGTGTTGTAGAGTGTGGATAGTGCTGTTATTGTGGGATGGTTGATACGAAGTTGAAGTTGTTGCTTGGTTGGATCAAAGTTATGTGCCACTCCTCAAGCCTCGTTTGTGTCGTGACTTCCTCAAGATCTTATACAGATGGCAAAACAAACAAGCGCCTCGTTACGTTTCATCTCACCTGCTTGGCACTCAATCTGAAACAGGGCAAGAGTGTGGCTGAAGGAGCTGGGCGTTTGTCATGATCGGCAATGTTGGTGGTAAAACAAGCAACAATTATTGCAAGGCAAATCAGCCTGTGAATGGCGATGGTGATCGTGCTTCTTGCTATTGTTTCTGTGTACTTGAGTGAGGTGGTAACCAAAGGTGCAAGCGTTAGAGTGTGTACAGTTGCACGGCACACGGAAGCAATTGTGCCGAAGAACGAGGTGTTGTTGTTGGTGTTGTTGTAGAAGAAACTCAAGAAATTCACCAACACCATTCCATCAATCCTGCTCCCTTGTCATTATTGGTTCCAACACACGTCCTCTGGGCCGAACTAGTGCGCTTCTGTGTCTTTGTTCTGCTTCCAGCATCTTCTCGCTTCTCCGTGTAAACCCGAAGCGTGACCTTAGTGCTTATTCGGCATCATTTTGAGCTTGCCGTGATCTTGTTTGAATATAAATACCCTATGAACTTCTAACGCAAGCACTTCTGAGGAAGGAAAAACCTCACAGTCATCGATTGTGATTCGACTGATTCCACACCACAAAAAATGCAGAAACATCTACGCCCCTTCTCGCTACTCCAATCATCTCGCACAAGGCCAATCCACTCCATCCAACTCCTCCCACATAACACCAGACGCCAATACACCGGTCTCACCATCCCACCCGACTCCTGGGACAATCACGTCCATGTCATCGACCCAAACCAATTCCCCGTATCCAAAACAGCAGCTTACAGAGCTCATGCCGCTCTTCTTCCTGATCTTCTCGACAACGCCCGCAAACTACACGTGTCTAATCACGTCTTCGTGCAAGTATCCACCTACGGCACAGACAACAGCTGCCAGCTTTCCGCCCTAAAATCCGTCACTCCCAGAAAAGGTCGTGCTGTTATTGAATTCGACCCCGACAAGGTCGATGCGGCGCAATTGCAGGACTGGCATGAGCAAGGCGTGCGCGGTGTACGTATCAATCTGAAAAGTGTCGGGCGAGACCTCGCGCGGGATGAGCTGGTGGAGTTGGTGAGGAAGTATGCGAAAGCTATCGAGTCTGTACCAAGCTGGGCGATTGATCTACACATTGCCCTGTCAGCAGTACCTCATCTTGAGTCGCTGGTGCCGGAACTGGGTCCAAGGAATATTGTGATAGATCACATGGGTTCGCCGCCGCGTGTGCAAAGTGATATGGATGCTGTTCCTGGCTGGACCTCTTTGGTAAAGCTGTTGAGGGAGCACGATAACTTTCATGTCAAGATTTCCGCGCCGTATCGTTTCGTACCAAAAAGCGAGGACAGGGAGTTTCGGAGCTTCCAACCATTGGTGAAGCAGTTGCTAAGAGCAAGAGATGGTAAAGGTGTGTTATGGGCTAGTGATTGGCCACATACAAGGTTTGATGGTGTGGATGTTGGGCCGTGGGCGACGAGGTGTTTGGAGTGGTGTGATGGAGACGAGAAGATGGTTGAGAGATTGTTTAGAGGAAATGCTAGAGAAGTTTGGGGTGTAGTCAGTCGTAGAGTGGAGGGCAAGACAAAGGGCTTCGTGGATTCGTAGTACAATGTCACAATGTCTACGGTTTTGCTGGAGTGTAGGAGGACTATGCTATAAGGACAGATGATTTGAATATCTAGTGATGCTATACCGATGCTACTGAATGACAGTGATATTGCCATGCCCAAGAACTGTCAGTTGCAGAAAGATGACATGGACGATATAGGAAGTGCAACCAGGAATGTCAGGTGTTTTGGATGATGTCCTTTTGTCTTCTCCACGTATTGCAGGCTACTCCGGAATCGTCAGGCCCAAGACTTTGTATATAGCAGGAGCACAATAACAGCATGCTTTTCTGATCATTTCAAGTACTCATAAGGATGGTGGAGGTTGACATGGTGATTGAAAAAGTGGTGTGAAGGCAATGAATGAATATAGGGGGCAGAAATGATTTGAATAGAGGCAACTCTTTTAAGAATGTGGACCCAGTACCAAACAATGGCATGCCATCATCAGATTGCTTCCACGCTAGAATTGTCGACCATCTACTTAGCTTTTTACGGATCATGTCCGGCCTCTTCTTCTGGCGCACTGCGTCCTTTGATCTTCTTGACCCTCCCGACCTGCCACCTCTCACACCACAACATCGCCAACGACAACACGACACCATCTCCTGCTCTCTACCAAGATCGACCACCGATACACGACCATCTGGCTTTGACGCGCTCATCTACTATACGCGACCGCTACCTTAGTCTTCTCTTCACCATACCCACAATTCCTTAGAGACGTCAATTGCGCGTTCCTCACTCTCTGTGCTGCAACGCAACCATACCCATATAGCACCACAAAGCCTCCATGCAGCCTCGCTAGTCCCTGTCAACACCCTTCCCTCTAGCTTCCAGAGACAGTCCTGCAAAACATCGTCACCAGGCGGTTCTGGAGCTCTGAGACATCCTGTAACACTCCTGCATCAAAATGGTTAGCAATGACCCTCACATCTTTTCCATCTCTGCTGACCTGGCATAGGTCCTCTACAAGCGCAAACCCATTGTACCTTATGAGCCACCTCAAGCACTCCGCAGTGATGCAGAAGTAAGAACATCCTATATGGTTGGTTTCCATATACTAAATGTTGCCTGCAGATTTGGGTCATGAAGATTACTGGCGAGGTCTTTGCAACATACGAGCAGTACCTGCAACGGTAAGCCATACTTCTAGACTGCCATGGTGAGACATGACTTGACATATCACAGACTTGACTACTACAACCAGGTTCGCCAGCCTCAACCATACTCCCATCACACGACCCTGACAAGCAAACAGAAGAACTTTACATGCGAGATCACTGGTCATACCAGTCTGACCTATTTCGAGGCACTCAAGAGCGAGGTAAAGACATGCATGAATGCCCGAACGACGGCCTGGATTGACGTACCTTTGTAGACACACGGATCTGCACATGTCGACAGCACCTTTCCTGAGCAACTACGGGAGCCCATACTTCGTAAGGTCCAGTTCTCAACGACACCGAGAATAGACGAACTTGGTAAGTAATGTTTCCAGCATTTGTACAATATAGATAATAGCGACTGACTTTGGCACGATAGTCAACTCACTCTTTGAGGTAAACAGATTCCGTTAAAGTCCATACGTTTCGTCGCTGATTTTATTCTAGCTTTTCAAGGAGGACTATTTTCCTGGAGAAAAGGTTGTAGTGCAGCTGGATAACGAGAATGAGCTCAATCCATCTCCAAGATTGGAAGGCATAATCAAAGACAAGATTACGTTTCCTGAAATCAAAGCTAGAGACGGTTCTATTGAGCAAGCAGCCATGTCGAGATATTTTGTAGCGTTATACAGCAGGTCTCAAGAAGCACTAACAGATAGCAAGCATGTATTCCGTGATCGTCGGAGTTTCAATAAGAATGTTCTGCGGTCCTTCCTCAAGAACTCGGTTTCTCGCGATCGTTGGGAAGGGGCGCCCTGGCTGGTCAAGGAGAACCTCACGAGAATCTATCACATCGACACTACAATCCCTGCGAAGCTGCAGTACGACAATGTTGTAGCTGAACGACGAGCAATGGCAGCGCTGAGAAAAGGCCGACCTGATGATCACTGCTTACAGTACTTTGCATCGCAAGGTGAACTGCCACAGCTGGCTGAAGCCGCAAAAGCACATCACGGCAAGCTACCAAAGCATCTCGTGGCTCAATTTGAGGATGCCCTGGCAGGCAGACCTGTGACCTTCACAGACAATGGAGACGACGACACGATGCGTATACCCATACCGCCACATCGACAAAAGGTCTCTCAACCAGTCGTCAAATATCCCATTGATGATTTGGAGATTCGACCACGACCAAACCGAGATCAACGTCCAGCATACAAGACATTTACAACTGAATCCGCTCAATTCTCACAAGAACACACTCAAGACATTGCACCAAAGACAGTCGGCACACTTTTGGAGATCTGGAACACTTTCAACGTGCATACAAATCTATATCTGATCGACTCCTTCACTTTTGACGACTTCGTCGACGCTATGTTGTTCCAATCTGCCGACATTGAGTGCGAGCTACTCAACGAGATCCACTGTGCCGCAATGAAGCTTTTGGTCGATGAAGCTGGAGTTGTAGACCCTCATGTTCCCTCGGCCGAGGAGTCTGATGGTGAAGATGACGACTCCACTGCAGACAATAGCGCTGTATCCACGCCAGCACCGGAAGAAGCTCGACGGACATCAGGAAGAGGTCGTCAAAGCCTGCTCAAGAATGACATCACCGAGACCATCAAGGCAGCCAGCCCGAGGCGCAATGGCGCTACTCAACATCGAGGAGAAGAGATGATGGGTGATACTGATTGGCAGAGCAGGCTTATGATCCGTGACTTTACAGATGGTGGCTGGCAGGTCATTTTAGTTGGCATTCTCATGCACATGTCGAGTGTGCTCACAAAGGAGAAAGAGGTCTGCGATAAAGTCGTTGCGCATTTGGCACCTATGGATCAAAAGGCAACTAAAGAGACCGCAAGAAGACAATACGCACAACTGGACTGTAACCTACGAACTGCCGCATTAGAGGTGTTAATGATGCTTACAATAACGAGCAAGCCGATGAAAGATTCTATGGAACGTCGTCAAGAACAAATGACGGAAGACCGGAAGGAGAAGGTGCAGCGGCAAAGAGACAGGAAGATTTTGTATGTCTTATCTCTAATACGCAATTTGTGGTGTAACACTGCTGACTATATCCGAAATAGGGCGGAGGAACTTCATGCACTCGATATCGAGCGTAAACGGCTATTCCCGGAAGAGACTACTCCACCAGCAGAACAATCATCAGATGGTGTCAAATCAGAAGATTCTGGAGTGAAGATAGAAGACATGCAGAGCATTGACGATACCGACCAAGGTTCGGATGTCACCGACGACGACGAAGCAGTTGCCTCAGCTCGACGCCGAATCAGTGGACGCTCAAACGACCTCAAACGAAAGCGAGAGGAAGACGATGCACGCAAGGAGAAAGAGAAACAGATCCGCCTCGAGGCCAAGGCATCACAATCAGCACAAAAGAAAGTTCTCCGCGATATCGAAGCGAAGAAGAAAGCTATCCGCAAGTGCGAAGAAGAGGTTATTCACTTTGAAGAAAGACTCCGAATCAACGCTTGTCATCGTACTCGACTCCTCGGTCGGGATCGTTTTTGGAATCGGTACTACTGGTTCGAGCGAAACGGTATGCCGCTTGCTGGTCAACCTACCAGCTCCACGGCTGCCTATGGTTATACCAACGGCCGCATTTGGGTGCAAGGACCCGATGATATGGAACGAGCAGGCTTCATCGATCTCACCGAGCAGGAACAAAATCATTATCGCATGGCGTTTGGCGTTACTGTCCCTCAACGAAGGGATTTGGAAGAGGGAGAAACACAACTCAGCACTGCATACGACTGGGGCTACTACGCCGATTCTACACAATTTGATCTCCTCATCGGCTGGCTCGACGATCGTGGCCATCGTGAACGTGCATTGAAGAAGGAACTCAATGCATGGCGTGACCGGATCATTGAACAAATGGAAGCTATGCGTGCGCATCTGGAGCAGATTGAGCAAAAGAGAACCCAAGAGGCTGAACCGGCTGTTGGCATTGCGACGAGGAAGAAGACGAGTGCCGATGCTATGGCTGTAGTGAGACATCCTTGTTTGGCGTGGCGAAATGATACGGCGAGGAGAGAGCTGGGACAGTTGCATTGCGAGGGTAAGATTGTGCCGAGGAGAGAGGAGCGAGAGGGGAAGAGAGGAGGGAGGGCATCGAGGGAGAAAGCGGCTGCCAAGATTGATGTGGATGAGCCGGTTACCACGAGGAGGGGGACGAGGTATAGATGATAGATGTAATGAGCTAGCTGACTGCTCCGGCGGAGACGACAGTGCAGCACAACATGGCATGGCATTGTCTTTGCTTCTTTGCATTGAACAGGAAGTGCTGCATGAGCATAGAGACTGTGCTATGCTAGTTAGAGCATCCAAAAGAAAGTGTCGACGTCGCCATGCATGCATGAGGGAGAAGCATAAAAGCTTCGTTTTCGGTTGCGAAGCATAGAACGATTAGATATTGGCATGAGTATAATGAATGAATCAATCACACTTTATTGAGCTTGGCTGGTCATACTGGTTGCCAATCTACAATTATGGGAAGGGCGAAGGCTGTTACAGTAGTGAATCAGGGGATGGCAAATATCTGACAACAATCAAGTTCAACCTCACTCTTCGCTCTACACACTTACAGGATGCAACGTGTCTGGCATGGTGTTATTCAGTGAGTTCTTGATGGCCGTGTCGACTGGCTTCTCAGCTGAGATGTACTATAGAACAATGCGGCACACTCACTGCCACACTCAGATTCGAAAGGATCACACGCTCGCCCCCGCGTGATCGCTTCCTTCAAGATGTACTCGGTACATACTCAGCCATCCTGCATGCGCAGTGATACAATAGCAGGAGTGATGTTCTGGCCGTGTCTATATTTTGTTGCGCTGTTTCAGAGAGATCTGCCGTTTCATGCGCCGAATCGGGACATGGATGGACCAAGATAGCACTGTAGCGCTGATATCGACATCATCGGCTTATTCAGGATGCGCCCTGTTTTGCAGTGGTCAGCCACTATGACACTTCCATGCGCAAGCAACGACCGAATCTGAGAGAGGTTGATTCGATCATAGGTCATGCCACAGCTGAATTTCGTGCAAGCACAGGGAGGCTGCGCAGTTGGTGGCTGCACTCCGCCCCTCCGTACCTACTTATCTTTGCGCACTAACTCGACATGACGAAATGCGAGTTCACAGATGATGTACGACATGGCAGCCGCTGCAGCTTCCTCGTCTTACATACATGTAGCGGCCAGAACCGTCTAAAAATAGCTACATCCAATCGCTTAACAAGAGCAAAGCCTCTATCACGAGCTACACCCGACCACTGCCATCACCATGTAGAAGCGGCATTAGTCTACTGGAAACCCCATGTCGTTCTAGTGTCGCATAGCATAAGGTAGTCTAACTGTCTAAGCCCCTCCTTCCCTTCTTATATACTGGCAACCTGCTCGACATGTATTTCCACTTCCTTCGGACGCCAAAGGCCTGCTTGGTCTGCAAAAGAAGAATCAATCATCATTCAAGACAACGCCTGAGTCAATGGAGCCATCACATTCAACACCTTTGTCCGTCTGGGACCGTTTAGCCGCAGCACCTGGTGTGCTAGCGTCGTTCATACTATCATGTGTTTTATTAATCTTGAACTCATACGGCTATGCAGTTCGGGGAGGCATCGTTGGTTTCACAGTCTCGAATCGGGCGAACCTTCAAGTCCTGGTACAAGTCCTCGCCTGGGCACTTGGGGCAGGACAAACATATGCTGTGCTAGCTGTGTTTAAAGCAAGAATGACTTTGCGGGCGCAGGATCCTGGAAAAGGTGTCAGCTCATTGCCATAAGTTTCTGGCAAGCAACTTCCACTGGATCTTTCAACACTACTCTTCCTCCTAGACTTCTAGCGGCATCTGTCGTCTGTATGGTTGTATTGGCGATACCAACCCTCTTGTGGAGTGGCGCGATTACGCCAGTCCTTGTTTCGCATGTCCTCCCTGCCATGAATGTCTCTGTGCCACAGTGTTCGGGAAGCTACCGCGTGGATATGGAATCTGACGTGCGATTGGTGCTGGGCAAGTGGGGGTAAAGGTCCAGGCGAAACACTCACCACTGATGGCTACATTGGCGATCAGCCGCTATAAGTATCTCATCGACTGCATTACTCTCGGGTCGTGGCTGACGACTGGCAGGTATCAAAGTCAGGGAGCCTTCCTTGTGCAGGCCAGCACAGCGTCCAGTCGCGACGGCAAGGTTGTAATACACCCAAAACTTGATCTAACCACCTTCCAATTCGCTGGCAGATCTTATGGAGTTGGCGCCAGCGTCGGCTTGCATACCCCTGTCGATGTTAAGAACTTCCAGTACTCTGAGGATGGCTATCCGACCTCTGTTGAGTGCATGACAAATGTCAGTCTGCCCGCCCAATTGGACTTGGTTTTCAACGCAACGGCGTACCGCGCCAGCGACACTATACTCCCAAGCGCATGGGCTCCAAGCGGCTATCTGCCGAATTCAGACATGAAACTCTCGACAGACTTGTACGGGATCAGCCTGTCCGGAAATTACAGTGTCTTTGGTGTATTGGGCTCTTCCGACGCTGGGCGCTTCATGTATAGAATGGTTCCAGGACGCGGCTACACCATGTTTCAGGATATGCAATGTGAGCTCTTCTTCACTCCCACTCGTTTCAACGTATCAGTGGATGTCACCAATGGCATGATTCAGGTGACGCCTTTCGAGAACTCTACTCACTACGATATTGACCCAACTGGTGTGATCAAAGTCCATCCATACCTTTCAACAACTCTGGGCCTTCGCCGCAATGGACTCAACTCAGCTCAGTTCCGTGGTCGGTAGAGTCTTCGTCACCAATGTCGCGATGGTCGCTCAAGCACAGGGGTCACCCATTCCAGGTTCCCAATCTGAAATCAACGCCGAACTTGCCAATGGTGCAACGACCGATGCGATAAGATATCAAGGTGTAGCAGAGGCAATTGAGTCGATCGTAGACAACAGCTTACTTGCGTTCGCTTTGACACAGATTCTCGTCGCGAATGACACAACACCGTCATCGTTGCAAGCCATCGCTTCAGCTGTGCGCTTCGGTACTCCTGGATACACATATGCGGTTCTCGCCATGGCCATGCTCACAACGTTGGTCTACCTGATTGAGCTAGCTCTTACCCGATGCTGGGTGAGGGTGGAGGCTTTTGATATCGCGAATTTCAAGACGTCAATCATAGACGCGTCGGCAGGTGGTACGCAAATTGCGAATGCTGCAGGCAGGGTGTCCTCAGAATACGCTAGCGCATAGAAGCTCGAACGACGATGCCTCAGATGACGAGTCTCCGCAGCGTGATGTTTCTGACACGGTAGACGTCACGTTTGCTGGACAGAGCACGGGCCAGTCGACTGTGGTTGATGGCCCAAACGACGGTGGCTCTCTCCTTGTGTTTTGGAAGAAGGTTCACCGGGATTTTGCATTATGCTTGGTACAAGAAGAAAGTCCTCCGGCTGTTCCTTCTTCATCCTGGAATCTCAAGGTTCCACGGCGGGCTTTCTTCAAGAGGGGCACGAGTGTTACTGGACGTCCTCTGATGAGTTCGGAGAATTCAGAAGAAACAATTGGTCTCGCTAATTGGCGTCAGCATTAATTCCACTCTTAAAGCCTAAGATGATGTAGGAGTACTGTGTAGTACTCGCTTCTGGCGAACGGTTACTTTCACGTCTGTTGTTATTTTCATATTGATGATGGCTACTGCCTTTTTGGAACACGTGCTTCCATATGGGCAAATGAGTTTATGAGGTATTTCAGTGGCTCAAATGTATGATTCATTATTCTTACCAGATTATTTTAGTTTCAGGTTCTATCTTGAGTAATACAAAGCAATCATCGTTCTCACGGCATGGTAAGAACAAAAGGTATACGTAGGATAGGTCCACATAACAGAGATGTTTTGTAGTGCTTGGTATACCTCATTATTGATCTTATGCTTGCTTTCTGGTTATCTCTATTGGCCAGTTTTCCACATGCTACAACTATGAAATGTAGTCCAGCACTCCAGTCCCGTATTTCAGATTCTGTTGTGCCTCAATGCGATTCTCATCGTTCTCAGCAGCTGGACCAAACACGTTCTACACGCACTTGCCTTTCTCATCGAACTTCCTTCAGCACACTAAGCAGATTACACCACTTGACAGCCTTCCTTATACAGCTGGTGCGCCTGCAGTATGCGATTCATGCCATAGACATTCTAGTTTCGTAGTTCGTATCGTGTCGTGTGAGGTCGTACAGACGGTGCATATCTTAAGCGCTGGTAGCGAATTGCGATACTTCAGCTATTCTGGGCCGAGCCGGTGCGACGCGAACTATACCGAGATACTTAGCCTACATAAAAGAGTGGTTGACCACCGAGTCTTGCTCTGTTGCTTCAAATAATCTTTTGTTGTATATATATACATCCTTCTTCATACTCCTGTTCAAACGTCCGGTGCAATCAAGTGTGCACGTAAGTCCAACACGTTCCAGTTGCAGCATTGTGGACTAACATGACCCTTTCTGCAGACTATATGACCAACGAGTTTACTGCAACCGATAGCAACATCGGCGTTGCTAGTCTGGTTTCAAGTGCAGTCGGACTGACCGGCACTTGCCAGTCAATATTGGGTGCACTCTCAGGAAATGCAAACACGCGTAAACGAGTACAGACTCTTTATATGGGCCTGAGATTAGTGACCAAATCTGTCACAAGTTCCAGAACGTCTGCCATACTACAACCCGTGTGAGTGCTTCGAGAAACTGTTTCCCACGAGCCCCACCTGCTCAGGTCGTATCACATACAAGACCAACATGAGTCCTTCAATTGCACTATCCGGCAGGCCGTGGACGACCTTACGGTCTTCTCGTTCGGAGGTTTAAGTGTCAAGCAGTAGGTGGTCCGAAATTGACATCAAGATCCAGCACCGCTTCTGTCAAACTGCTACGGATATCGCCAGGGAGAATGGAATGCTGCGTTACTTTGCTCGAGGTTAGGTGTGAACGATTTCAACAATAGATTCTGGTGTGAAATTCTTTGCAAGCACCGTCCAGCGTGCCAAATCGATCATGTCTCGCGCTCAAGAAGGTCATAAGGAAACTGTTGCGAAACACTGTAAACAGCATAACCAACCGGGGCCGAGAGATGTGGTTTCAATGGCGCTTGGCTTACGGTTTCGACACTACAGACCAGGAGCTTATTCTTAAGAGCAGCAACAAGACAGTAGATCAACATGGCTCCTCTAACCCCCGAAGGCTGCATTGCTCTGGCCGATGTCCTCCTCGGCGTTGCCGCAATAGGTATTAACCTTACCAAACGACTTGCGGATGTAGAAGGACGTCAACTGGCTTCGCCACAAGGTATGACAGGAAGACCTTGCAGAAGCCGCAGCTTCGGGAGTGCAATCCTCTGTGCAAGACGTTATACCGACGAGGTCAGCTTCAAAGACGATGTTTCGGATTACTTCCCGATCAATCCGGGCAGTGCAAGCTGATGAGGCAGCGTATATGCGATTTGTTGCATTGGCTGACATCGAGGCTACTGACCAAGAGCGGAACTGCAACAATCCATCCTCGTGAGAGAAAGAGAAGCTGAAGCTGAATATTGGACCTTTTTCACCATGAGAGACATGAGACGCCTGATATTGGAAATCACAGGTTCGCCACAAGGGGAGGCATGACAATTGATTTTGCACCTCGAACACCTTCGTCTTTCGCGAAAACTCTTTCCAGTTCGCCGAGTAACACGACAGACGATTATAGTGATGAGGATTACCGGTATGCTGTAACCTTCGAGTGTACCGGAGACACGTTCAATATGCTCTCGCGACGAAATAAGAGAAAAACATAATACACTACCTCGCTTCTGGACAAACGCGTGTCATTCACATTCAACGTCTACACGAGACGAGACTGCACTGTCAGATAAAATGTCCGAGGCCGCACGAGACATGGTGGAGAGGATCAGGGGTTCTGACATCAGAAACCTCTTGCAGACCAGGCTATTGTGTCCATTCATGAGTAAGTTGTGGGGAGCGGCACGACAAGAAGGGCATAGGTTGTGGGATCTAGTCGATCTTACTGGCTGATTGACACACGGCATGATGAAAACGAAGCGAATGCCAGGGTATTATTGACTTGCAAAGAAGTGCAGGAGCGTGTTGCGAATCTCTCCAATTCGTTGCGTAGTTCAAGGTTTGGTGATGGACGGACAAGGTCTCCGATCAGGACCACGACATACTCGACATGGACAGTATTGGGTCCCATCAAGACAGCGTTGCTATATTGCGTAGTATCTCTTTCATTGGCAGTAGTAACGGCACTCGATCTTGGGACATTCACCCGCTCATGCGTGGCTGGTTACAGAGTAAGCTAATTCCAGAGATGCGCACCCGACACAGGAGGTATGTAGCAAAAGATTTGGCGCTGTCAAGATGACTTCTCTATTCGCTGGGAAATACATCTTCAAGTTGAGAAACTTTACGCACAAATTGACAGTTATCGGCCGAGATGACTGTTTCATGTACTGGAGCTTTCTTAGCTTTGCAGCATCCAACGATAGCAGCTGAACAGTACCAAGCAGGATCCTCCTCCTCCCTTCGATCACACCACAATGGACCCCTATCGACCACCGAAACGTTCGCGGGACAATGGCTATGGTCGTGATGAAGCATATGATATGGCTAGCCAGGACTCGTACAGATGGCGATAACGCATTGTCTGCACAGAGAAGACTTTGTCGGCGTGAAAGAATGAGGAAGTGTTACCGTCGTTGATAGCATGCCAGCACTCTGCTATATTGCGAACACGGCATCTCACATCAGCCGGAGAGCCTTGAACATGGTTATCACATTATGAAGCGCGAGTGCAGATGTTAATGCAAGGTCGACGAGGATGAAGAATAGGACGGCATTACACTGGGCGGCGTACCGCGACAACAAAGACATGCTCATAGTAGTGCGCGACCGTGGTGGTGATGTGAATGCGCAGGATACGAGAGGCCACACCTGTGCTCATATCGCAGCAAGATACCGCCGAAATCTAGTCTGGCAGTTTCTTCGGAGTGTCTCTGATTTGAGCATTCGAGACAATGATGGGCGTACTACTGAGAGCTACATGGTCGAGGAGAGCGCAAGCACTTGACGGGGGTGGTAGCAGAGGTCAGATAGAGACAAGGATTTGCTCCTTAATGTTCGTTTGCCATTGCTTTCCATATTCGTTTGCCATTGCTTTCCATAACTTCATTTGTGATAGTAGTGCAATTGAGTATCATCTTGATGATCCAGCATCTACTCTAAAGTGCAAGTGGGAGACAGGGTACCAGTTTGCTAGTCTTGAGAGTAGGTTTCGCCCGACTTCCAAATGCTTTCAATCACCAACGCTGTGGTTTTCGCCTTTCCAGCGCCTTCGAGTCGCGTCGTCTCTGATGCAAGAGGTCCGATCCTTTCAAGTTAAGCACCAGCGAATCTGAGTGAATGCTCAACTGAGATATCAGCAACTCTGTGGGCGTCACACCCCACACGCGTTCCTCTTCTTCGAGATCCTTGAGATCCTGCTTGTTCTGACGTAGCTTGAGCGACCTTCCGCAATAGCTTTTTGTAGCAGCAAGTCTCCGCTCGAGCCTCTCAATTTCTCTGTCGCGCTTCTTAGTGGTGTAATTGCTATCGCTCAATTAGGGTACGGAAAGAACATTCATCAGTCTCCTAAACGTACCGTGTGCTATCAACAGATGCTAGAATAACAAGCAGGTCGTATAAGTCGTGCGATATCCGTAAATGGGCTGCCTCGACTTCCCTCACCACTTCAAACGTGAAGCTCGCATGCTTATTACTCTTAATGATCCAGACGTAAGTATCGGGAGATTCCAGATCCTGAATTCGTTGTGGATCTCTCTCCTTGAAATACTTCCATGTATTACAGTGTTCTGAGGATTCTAGGAGTTTTGTTGCTGTTGTGTCTTGAGCTCGCGTGATATTCAATAGTCGTTGATCTAAGGAGCGGAATCCCGCAAGGTCTTCTTCGATCTCAGTAGCATCTATTGACCATGGCTTGCAAGCGGACACCAGAGTATGAAGAGGGCTGATCACTGGCCTGGTTAGTGCTCTAGCACCTAGTCCTAGCGCATAGAACACAATCGGTACCGCATTACTCAACAAGTCGATTGTCGCCATAGCGCACGAAGCTCTGTTAATGAAGTCGTATTCTAGACAATGGCGACATTTTGATAAAATCGCTTTGCAACGCACGTTTGCAAACGAGTTTGATGGTGCTAGGTAGTACAAGCGCAATAACCAGGTGAACAATACAGTATCACGTGGTCAATCGCTGTGCATGCTGGAGTAGTGGTGAATAAGGTTTACCCCTGACCCCATTAGGCTCGTACATGCTCGGCTTCTCCGACGAAGGAGTTTTGGAGTATCATCACGACCATCAGGAAAACCTATCATATTCATAAGACTTTGATGATGGGCGTCCTGCTCGCAATGCCTCACTTGCCTAAGCCTGTCATGTCGTCCGTCAGTATGATGGCGCCTAGTCCGCAACGCTGCTAACCCTGTGGCTAAGATTCATGTGAAGTCATCCTACACCTTCTTTTCTACACGTATGTGATTGAATCCATCCTGCTGTACGCAATAGTGTCCGCTACCAAAGTAGACTACTGGCCGCTTTGCGAAACACCTAGTCGTAGCATGGTTTCGACGTGTAGTATTGCCCATAGATAGCACATACACGGCGCTATCCGATGAACTGCGTTACATGGGCTCATAGATACAGTGAGGTCTTCAAACCACTGTGAAGCGGCGACGAGCGGACAAGGCCTACATCGCTCGCTTGTGCGTTACTTGTTGACACATTTGCGCACTGCATATCTTCTTACGGCGCGCACATCACAGAACGATCTCACAAGGCTCAATTCTTTTGTTGATTGCACAAGGAAGCTCGCCTCGAGCACGCGTCGTCGCAGGATCGGTCGGAGAAGAAGCGAAAGTCGTCTAGACCGAGAAGATGCGAATGTTGTCTAGACCACCTCGCTTATAGATGATTGACATGATCACCAGCACAAAAGCGGCGGATGAATTTCCTTCCGGCAATAGTGGACGATCAAAGATGATCCGAAACGTGAACTCGGCGTTGGTCCGGCTTCGGCGCAGGAAGAGACGGATAGGAACACACAGACGGTCTGTGCGTGTAGATCGACGGCAAGGTTGTTCTGACCCAGATCCAAGAACAGATTTGCCAAGAGCCTTTTAAACTACCAACATGAGTTGACACCGATCTTGGCCGAACAAGATAAGTGTCGAGTCCTCACTGGGCCATGTCGTTGTTTAGCCCTGAAGCCGAGAGTCTGAGACCCTAGCGCCGCGGAGCAGTAATAGCAGTGGCATGCTCATTTCCTACTGTATGGACTTGCGAACCCAGGTGGAAGCAGCGGCTGAGTGATGCTGCTAACGTGTTGACCTGGGCTGAGTCGCTTTTGCACGTATTGATGAACGACTTCTCTCACATTTCGTCTGTATTGTGGTGGTTCAGCTGGAAACGGGAGACTGTTTCTTTCCTAAAGCGATCAGCAACACTACCACACGCTCACGTTGATGCTAGGCGTCTCTCAACATGTTTCGATCGTCTCCTAGCGCGTGGCGCCGGCGCATACGATCTGCATCAGGTGCCGTCGGCTAGAGCAGAAGAAATCAGCACGTTAGGCGCTGCTGAAGTTGTTCGATGTGGCGGCCACAACGTATCGCTGAATAATGAGGATTTGTTGTGAAGACTTGTAAAGACAGGAGCCTCACTTCATCGGAGAAGACGGCAACAATAAGGCGTGATCAACCTCGGCCAGCCAAGTCTCGGCGATGGTTCTGTGGTGTCACCCTGTAGTTTTCGTAGGTAGGGCTTGTCCTTGACCAAGGAAGAACTCTAGACATACGACCACGGTGTCAACCGCGAACACGGGTTGCTACGAGGAATCGTTGCGTGGGTGTTGTGCCTGACCATGGTGATGATACCGTTGAATCAATATGATGTTGGCCAACATCTCACACAGCAAGAGGCAAGAGGCTGAGGATGTCCCTAGCCCGTCTTGGCAGTCGATCCTGCCTCGATCTGAACCACCTTATAAGACGTATTTTACTCTGTCCGTGATCCGTTCCACATCCGTGTATCCGGAAGCAGGGCGCGATTACTACTGACGACGGACTAGGCGTTGCACTTCTAGCGCGTATGCTCAATGATACTTCTTCACAGCCAAAATTGACCAATATTGTTATGGTCGTTTCCTCCAGTAATCGATTGTCTTTGGTGATTACGAAGACAGAGTTGGATGAGTCAACAGCCGTAAACGCCAGTTTGTCACGAGTGGAGAGTCGACGTTGAAAACTGCCGAGATGGTTTTAGTGCTTGGAGGCGCGCTCCCACATCCGTCAATTCCACGACCAATAGAAAGAGCTGTAGCGCTGTCACCCTCGTCTATATTTGAGGACGTAGTACAAACTCTCAAGAGTGCTTGTTTTGCTATCTTCATTATATTGGACTAGGAGCATCTTGACCAGCACATCCAAGTCACAAATGCCACAGACCATTTGGTCAATAGGTCATTACAGCTGCAGCCGGCATAGCATGCATGACTAGGCTGTCAAGCCCCCCGAGGTTCATTGTCTCCACGCAAATAGTTATAGCCGGCGCACAAGTCGATTTGAAGTACTCGGGTGAAATCGCAAATCGGCAATTTGCGCATTCTGCGCGGGGAAGGCAACATTATCTTTGAAATGCCTTGAGTTCAGAGGACGATTTTGGTGATCGTTTAATCTGACATCTATGCTTCGAAATTGTCGTGCAAGCAAAGAAGCGCCCTCTTGACCTAGGTCAAGCTCGGGGCCCTCATTTTCGTCGAAACCGTTCGTAGTTTCTCCGGCCAGGTTTTCTGTCATGTCATCCTGCGCTGCTATTCCGATTCCGAAGATTAGTCGTAAAAAGAACTTGTGACGAGTCACATACTACTAGCCGTCCGTCCCAGTAGTACCCGTACTTTCCCTGTTTGACGATTACTCAAGTGAGAAGATCACCGCCAGCCCGATGAAGCCAAGCCTGCAAATCACTTGAAAGTGGTGCGGGCTAGAACCTGCAAGCCATGACTCTGATACGCATGACCAGCGACAAGCAAAAAAGCCGGTCAACACCGAGTTTCGCATGCAGCGAAAATCGACGCTGAACTGCATTGAGAAAAGCGCATCTCCTTAGGGCTTGATGAACTCTCAACGACCGTGGGTTCAGATACCGATACCGCTGACAAAAGTTATAGTGCCGGCTCTTGTCTAACCCAGGGCGTGCAGTGACCTCAAAGTCCTCGGCGACTAGTAGCCGTCACAGCCAGCGCCAGCGATTCTTCTACCGCTCGAATCATGAACATTAGTTCACTGGTAGTCTAGTTGCGCTCTGGCCACTTTGCATCCGTTTGTCCATCTCCAGGAGCCCCCACGTTACGTTTGCAGATGATGTCCTGACGATCCTATTTTTTCCACACTCTGATCTCTTGGTCGCCAACGACCAATCGAACGCGCAAAGCCGCAAAGCCGCCATGAATTTCGTCAGATCAACCCTCCTATGCTACCACCCATCATTACTGATCATGTTGTGCACGGCTCTTGCGGCATCTGCGTGCCCCAGTATGATAACGTTGGCTTGAACTTTCGTTCTTCATAAACTGTCCTCCTGCTCACTCCTCATGCTCGTGTTATACTTATCATACTCTGATTTTTGATCATCCAGTAAAGTCTTCCCCTGCAGGATACTTTTTCTACCCAAGAAAGATCGTCGAGCATACGTTTTGAACTTAGCTGAATTCCCCACATACACACTGACGTTTCTTCATTCACATCCCGGCTCATACTCCGCTACCAATGTGGGAGCTTGCATATTGACGACCGTCCAGTCTCACCTGCATACTTTCTCATTGCGCCAGAACCTGCCTGAGCGGTCCGGCAGAACATTACAGTACCCCGCTACCTCTTGGATCCCCGGCTCAACTTGGATCGCTGTGCAATTGACTTTCCACACTTTCAATATTAGCCCGAAGCCACCTCAACCTTATTAAGCTTATTACAAGCACCTCCCCTGCGAAGTCGACGTCAATTTCACTACATCATCTTGGACAACATCTTGTCTGGACGAATCTTCCCTCACGAATTTCGACTTCGTCTCTCACATTGGTTCTTCTTCATTGTCTCATTCTTTTAGCCGTTGGTCTTCACAGTACTGGTCTCTTATCCTTGACGCGACTTCTTCGGTTTTTTCCATCAAAGCAAACGCGACATAGCACAATACTATTCGATTGCTGCTCGAGACATTCTATCCATCGACATTGCTATCTCTTCCTCACTGCGAACAAACAAGCACACGGACGAAGCACTGCGAGGTTTCCTGTTTCACCACGTCACCAGATTTGAGTTCAGCAAGCAATCAAACGTCGAGTCACCTCACTCCATCACAGTAGCAGCACAACTGCAAACTCGAAAAGCAATTCATTTTCTAGGAGAAGACTGTTTTTTTCCCAAAGGTCAGTGGTCTCTTCCTTCAGGTGTTTTGTCATTAGTCGAACCCAATCTTTGCTTCCAAAACGCGGATAGAGTATGGTGTTGCCTTGATCATGCAGGACAAGTGGCCAGCTATTATGTGGTAAAGACTTGTTTGCTAGGAGTTTGTGGAAATGGGTTGTTCAAGGGTCGTGTATATCAATACTAACTTCTGAGTAGATCTTCTTCCTCCAGAAAATCACTCCAGCTCTTTAAGTGTGTTCTCTTGGCAGCGCATATAATTGTTTGAAGTTCGCACTTTTTCTCAAGCTCTACCAGAAAATCAACATTGTCTTCACACCTAACCAGGCTAAAGTGATTGGGCAAGTTAACAATTCTGAAGACCATCTTCACCAGCAAATTATATCTGAGCGTCGAAAAGGCATACTCGCCATCCACAGAACAGACTCTAGCAACCAGTGATCTGCACCAACATTCAAGCTGTCTTCTACCACGCTTCTTCCAAGCATAGTGGGGACCGAGTTGGCAGTCGACGCCCCGTGGCACCTTCCTACAATCACAAACCTTCCCTATAAATCGCAACCCTGCCGGCCCATCATGGCAACCCTCAATTCTTACGCTGGCTCTCCACATGCCTCACCTTCGACTCCGAATTTGAACGCCGCCATGCCGCCAGTGCCAACTCTCCAACCGACATGGCGCGGATATGTTATGGACACAAAGGACGCACTTATTCTTTTCGAAGGCGCAATTGGTGGAGCACTGTCTCGCGTCGTTCGTCGCCCTCACGATCGCGA